>Ga0307507_10000845_pt1 | contig 68004 bp, 16 predicted proteins | sample 7_EM_MG_FD_207223 | JGI IMG/M metagenome (GOLD analysis project Ga0307507, IMG submission 207223) | Populus trichocarpa ectomycorrhiza microbial communities from riparian zone in the Pacific Northwest, United States - 7_EM | ecosystem: Host-associated > Plants > Roots > Unclassified | place... | reverse complement strand
AGGCTGCGTGTCAAAAAAACACGACATAGGCTAGTCGGTCGAGTTGCCAAATGACCTCAACTGCGCGCCAATTGCGTCAACCACCAACCATTGAGGCCATTGAAAGGGTACCATATTTTGCCGATGGGAAGATAAACTATATAACTTAAAGAATAAAAAGCTTCCCAGTATACTTCTCCAAATTTAACCGTTACGTAAAGGAAATAGGCTGGAATGACTCTACACTAGTTAATAGCCTTATTAAGTCTCTAAGCCCTAAACTAAAAACCTCCCTAATAGGTGTAGACCTACTAGAAGCCCTTAACGCCTATATAAACATTATTAATAAACGGTATAATAATATACTATGCCTAACACTAAAGTCTACTCCTTAGTATAATATAACAGCTCCACAAATGTCTACTAAGTTATTATCTTAGCCCAAGCACCCTAACGCCATAGATATTAATATAGGGACCCTAGGATACGCTCCACTAGGGTCCCCTAAATAAGAACGACGTATTAAACTAGGCCTTTGCTTTAAATGCGGAAGTAAGGATTATATCTTAAGATACTACTCTATCCCTATACCCTAACACGACTTATAAACGGCTAATACTAACAACCGTTTACCATATTAATCCTCCAGTTACCATTTCTAATTTTTACCTAGTTCTAGCCCTATATCTAGTAAGTACTACTTATAAGGATAAAATTATAACTAATATTTTATAGAAACCCCTTCCTGCTTACTACTAATGTTAGGAAAACAGGAGAGTGGTAGGGGCTAGCTAAGGGCTAGCCCGGGGCCAGCCCGGGGTCATTTTAGCTAGATCCGCTGATCTGCTTATATATACTTCTTTACGCTAGCCCGGGGCCATATTAGCAACATTAGCAACATTAGCACATTTTGTACGTTTCGTACGTTTTATACATTTCGTACATTTCGTATATTTTGTACATTTTGTACATCTCATACATTTCATACATTTCATACATTTTATACATTTTGTACATTTTATATAATATTTCCTATAGCTGCAATATTTATAATTATAAACTAAATAATAAAATTCAAAATTCAAAATTCAAAACTTAAAATTTAAAATTAATGGTAGCTATAAGAGGTATATATTATAGAAGCTGTATAAAGCGTAACAGTGTAGTGTAGGTATTAAATAAGCAACTTAATTCTAAATCTATAGAAATTAAGTGAACTAAATATATAAAAGGTGTAGATAATAAGGGGTAATTAATTAAGTCACTAACTAAGTTAGTGACCGAGTCAGTAAGCGAGTTAGATTGGTACTCTGGCGGTATATAGGTAGTTAGTTACATACCCCCCTAGATTTAACAGTGTAGTTAAAGCTGTAGACAATAAAATAAAGGTAGAGACTATACCAAAATAGGAAATTTTAAATATAATTTAGGAGTAATAAGGGGATAGGGTGATATTTAAGAGCCTTTATTAGATGATGCAGTAGCAATTTAATGTCAAATATCTATTAGATTTAATTGCTTTATCCATACCTCATGCCTTTAATGGGGTAGGGTCTTGGTAAGGCCATCGGTAGGCATCTTGTCTATAGGGACCCGTTGTACGTTAATCTTTTTGTCTTGGACTTCCTGTCTAAGCTAGTGCTAATAGACGTCGATATGTTATAGCTTGGTGTTAAGCTTTGGTTTATCCTGTCTTAGGAGTTATATAGTCTATATATTGTCGCATAGCAGGGTAAAATTATGTTCTAAATTAAGACCGATTGCCTTAAAGAAACGCTACCACCAGATAATTTTAACAGCGGCAGTAGACAGGGAGAGAAGCTCCGCTTTGGTAGTTAATTAGGTTACTAATCTTTGTAGGGTTGCCTTCTAATTAATTAGTCCTCCAAATAGGATAAAAAGGTATCCTTAAGAGCTCCGTCTAGTCTCTTTATAGTCTATAAATGCTATATTAGATACTCCGTAAAAGGTGACATCTTCTCCTTTAGGGTTTCTGAAGTAGATATATGCTCTAAATACTTCGCCAGAGTATTTAATAGCTATAGATTTTGTTCCAAGGCAATAGGCAATAGCTTGGTTTAATATATTAAGGTGCTTTTAATTTGGATTAGTGAGAAATTTAGCTAGCTTTAAATACGTCTTTGTAATATTAGGTCTTTTAAATATAGTAAAGTGCGTAAGAGAACCAACCCATTGCTAGTAGGCTAGTGTTCTTTAAGGGTTTATCTACTGGTTAAATGGAATTAATTCTTTAGCAGGAAGTAGTAACTTAGGAAATCTTCCTAGTTAAATATTAAATTAACTGGCTATTTTTTTAATATAGGAGTTTTAGTAGAGCCAGAGCTTTCTACTTGCCTAATCTTGTTTAATTTAAATTCCTAGGAACTATTATAGGTCTCCTAGTGCACGAATCTTGTATTAATATAGAAGTTTAGCTTTAAATTCTTCCAGTCTTTAAAGGTCCTTCTTGGCAAATAGAATGGCGATATTATCTATATAAAAGAAGATAATTAGTTATCTATTAGTGTAAAGGCAGTTTATATCTAGGACAGGCTTTAATCTAAATTTAGCTAGTGTATTTATAAGCTCTTTATACCAAAGTAGTAATAAGACTTTTAATCCGTATAGCGCTATAAGTAGCTTTAGGATATGTCCGTTTTGATTAAAGCCTTTTGGGTAGTAACAGTAGACTAGCTTGTCTAGTCTTGCATTTATAAATGCGTTTACAGTATTATACTGTTAAATCTCCAAATTAAATGCGGCTGCTATAGCCATGAGGGCACGGAATATTCGAGCAGCTAGGGTTGATGTATAGGTCTCTTCCTTAGTAATCTATAGGTCTCCACGGACGCATAGTTAAGCTTTTGTAACGGGACTAGCCCAGTTACAGTAGGAATGTCTCGGTGAAACACTCGATAGATAAATTCCGACGCTTTAATCAAATTCTGCCAAATTCTACTAAAATTAATTAAATTCCGCCAAGTTCCGTCAACTCGATTAAATTCCACCAAATTCCACTAATGTAATGGAATTTGGTTAAAACCTATTGAAATCCGCGTGGGCTTGTGCCTATGCGTCTGCTGCTAAGACCTTAAATATTTAGTTACAAGTTTCCTATGTTCCTTTCTCTTTTTTATATAACGTCTTGTCCTCTTTAAGAGCTATATACCCTTAGATTTAGATAGAATTTATATTATTCCTTTAAATTTTCCCTAAAGCCTCTTTGCGCCCTTACACTGCGTTGCGTTAAAACAACTACTATTAAAAATGGCAAACGAACCCAAATCCCTTTCAATAACTATAAGTATTATATCCCTAGTTAGGGAACAATTAACCATAATGCAATAATCCTTTATAGATGCCCTAGCTTAGCAGCGGGCTATACTAGAAGCCCAATATTAGTGATTAATGGAAGTACTTTGCGAAGGACTCTGTAACATTAAGGCTTTTTTGTTAGAGACCCTAATAACAATACCTACAAACAAAATTGAAATAACCGTATCTAAACCTGACCCGTTAAATGCGAATACTAAACTAGTAATAGTAACTCAACCTATATCTATAACAAGTTTAATACCCGCTATAAAATCTAAAAAGCTCCCTAATCCTCTAATGTTTAATAGAAATTAAAACAACCTACGTCCCTTTATAACCAAGCTCCGTCTTAAACTTTTAACAAACTATAACTAATACCCTACTAAAGCTAGTGTTGGAATATATGGACAGGAATATATGGATAGAGGTTACGTGGTTATGTATCTAATTAGTCATCCTTACGGTGACTCATCAGCCCCCTACTTAGGCACTGCGATCCTTATAATCCTCTGCTTTCTACACCTATTAGACAAGAACAAATCAATCAGTTAATGAGCCAATCAAGTGCACCTGGGTGATACCGACAGCTAGCAAGGTTAGCTATGGAATGTCTTATTTAAGTAAGGACGCTGTATATACTATAGATCCATTCTTCTGTAACGGCACCTTTATTAATTTTAAAATCTTTATCTCTCTACTAGAACGAACGTATAATAACGCCAGCTGTAAACACATAGCTGTTACTAAACTTAAGAACCTACAATAATAGAACCGAGACTTTACCAGCTTCTTTTTGGAATTTTTAGGCCTTATTAGCGAACTGGATTGGAATAAAGCCGCTAAAGTTACTGCCCTTTAATAAGCTATCTTGGATGAAATTAGAGCCCAGTTAATAGGTAGGGAACTGCTAAAAAACCTGTCTGAATTTGCTATAATATGTTAACAAATTAATGAGGACCTTTGATATAACAAATAGACTTATTCCCTAAAGTTAACTATACCTCGCGTTTAAAACACCCTAAAACGCAATCCGTCTCCAAAACCTAAAAGCCCTATATATAACCCTATGGACCTTAATGCCGCTTAATCCTATGCACTCTTAGGAACTGACAAATAAAGAACTTGAGCCATAAATAGAGAATGCTTTGGATGTGGTAAAAAAGGATATATTTAAAAGCATTGCTAAACTTACCCCTTTAAAAAGGTCTGCCGTAGCTCCTCCTATTCCTTAAATTATACCCGCTCTATAAATTATACTTAAACGCCACAAAGCATCTCGCCCTTGGTTAATTTGGAAAATAAATTGTCCTAAGGCCAAGTCGCGTCTTAAGATAAAAGGTAGAAGAGTATAAGTGTCTAGGCTCTTCTAGCGCTGATACATAATATAACTCCCTTAATGTACTTAGTAAAATTTAAACACTTAGAAAATAGAAGAAAGTATAAATCCTTATAGACAACAGAGCTACTAGTATAGACTTTATTAACACGAACTATACAAAAACTTAATGCCTAAATTTAAAGAAACTTAATAAGCCTTAAGGCCTACAAGGCTTTAATAGCAAACCCTTAATATATAGCAAAATAATGCACTACGCCCTAGTAAAAATGCGGATAGGTAAACACCTTAAACATATCTCCCTATTCGTAACACCCTTAAAGCAATATAAAGTTATACTTAGACACGCATAGCTAAAACAACACAACTCTTTAATTAGCTAGGTTAAAGAAACACTGAAGTTATTACTTAAAAAACCATTTGCCCTATAAACATATACACAACTATTTAAATTTAATATAATATGAATTACCCTTACTACAAACCTTAAGCCAACACAATAAATCTATAACTGCTAATTATGGTAAAGAATATAAAGATGTTATGTTAAAACTTCTTAAAATCCGTATAATACAGGCCGCGCCTTTTATATTATTAGCAAAAAGATAAAATTATAAAATCTTTGCTATAACTATGGAAGACATTAAGAAAGTACTAGAACTGAAATAATATCCTAATCCTTAACCTCTTGTGCCTAAATAGTACTATGACCTAATTAATAAGTTTAAAAAATAATTTATGGACTAACTAGCCCTATACTAAAAGAAGCACAATTTTAAGATAGAACTTAAGCCTAGTATAATACTAAAGTTTAGTCCGCTATACGGTATATTACAAGAAGAACTGCTTATAATACAATAATACCTTAACGAGCATCTAAAAAAAGGATTTATTTGCCCTAGTTAATCTCTATTCGCCTTACCTATACTATTTATTAAAAAGCCAGGAGGAGGCTTAAGATTCTATGTTAATTATTAAGCTTTAAACGCAATTATGATTTAAAACTAATATCTAATTCCCTTAATTTGGGAGATGCTTAACTAATTAGTAAAGGCATAGCACTTTATAAAGCTTAATATAATCGCTGCCTTTAATAAAATATATATATATAAAGGAGATAAGAAGTATATAGCTTTTCGTATACAATAGGAACTCTTTAAATACCTAGTAATGCTATTTAGCGTAAAGAACGGTCCTAGTATATTTTAGCAATATATTAACAATACACTTCGTAAATTCCTTAATGTATTCATTACTGTGTATATTAATAATATCTTAATCTACTTATCCTTGCTTTCTAAATATTAGAAACATATTAGAATGGTCCTTAAACGCTTATAAGACGCGGGCTTATAATATAACATTAAGAAATGCAAGTTCCACGCGTCTAAGGTTATATACTTAGGCTTAATTATATCCCATAATGGAATTAAAATAGACCCTAAGAAAGTCGCTGCAATTATAAACTAGGAAAGCCCTAGCAACGTATAGGATATTTAAGGATTTCTAGGATTTGTAAATTTTTATTAATAATTTATTAACCACTTTCTAGAAATTGCTTAGCTATTAGTAAACCTAATAAATAAGAATATAAAATTTAAATGGACCGCTAGATGCGAACGAGCTTTTAATAACTTAAAATATTGTTTTATAGCTACTTTAATCCTTACTTACTTTAACCCTAATCTTAAATATATTATTAAAACGGACTTATTAGATTATATGCTAGGGGGAGTATTATTGTAATATAATAAGAATGGTGAACTATATCTAGTAGCCTTTCTTTTCTAGAAACTCGCCCCTACTAAATTAAACTATAAGATATATAATAAGGAACTGCTTATAATTGTTAAATGCTTTAAATAATGGCGTCCTAAGCTTAAAGGATTGTTGTTCTTAATATATGTATTAACGGACCATAAGAATCTATAGTACTTTATAACTATAAAGTAATTAACACAGCGCCAAATTTATTAGGCTAAATATCTCTTATAATTTAACTTTAAGATTATATACTAACTAGGTAAACTTAATTAAAAGCCTAATACATTAATATAAAGATTATAGGACTTACCTATAAACGCTTTAGATAAATAGATTGTAAATTAATTATAGATCTTACTACCCCCTAAATGCTTTAAAAAACTACATCCTATATTTCTAGACATGGAACTTAAAAGAAATAAATTGGAAGTTAATAAATAGGAAATAGATATTAATAAGCTAATGGAATACAAATATAAGAATAATATATAGATAGTAGATATAATAAAGATAATCTAAGTTAGAAAACAATAGTATAAGGATATTATACTCACTAAATACAAAATTTAAAATAATTAATTGTACTATTAATAGAAGATAGTAGTTCCAAATTCCAAACCCTTATAATTTAAGATACTTAAATTTATACACAACTTCCCTATAGTAGGACATCCTGGCTATATAAAAACTTATAAGATTATTTAATAAGTATATTACTAGCCTATAATACACAACTATATATAAAAATATGTTTAAGCATATAGAATGTGCGTATGTGGAAAGACCTCTTATATAAAGAAGTAAGGAGTACTTTAACTGCTACTAATTTTAATATAAAGATAGCGTAACATCTTAATTAACTTTATAGTTAACTTACCTAGCAGTAACAGGTTTATAAACATTATAATAGTAGTTACCTATCTTATAAAAATATAATATATAATCCCCATGGACTTAATTAATGCGATATTAGTAGCCGAATGTTTTATTAGGCATGTCTTTAAGCTACACAGACTTCCTAACTTAATAATATCTAACTATAAAAGCTAGTTTATTTTAGACTTTCAGTAAGCTCTATATAAATAGTTAAGTATTTAAATATAACTCTTAACTATATTTTACCTAAAAACAGATAGTTAAACTAAAATTGTAAACACAATTATGGAATAATATTTATAAATATACTACTCCTACCTATAAGATAACTGGGAAAAATGGCTGCCCTTAGCTGAGTTTACTATAAATAATATAATAAACGTATTAATGGGTGTAATGCTATTCTACGCAACCTATAAACAAGACCCTTAACTTAAATTTAAACTATAACCTAAAATTAATATAATAGGACCTATAATTAAACGGATCCAGTTAATTAATATATATAACTTTGCTAATTAAATAAAGCAGTTAATGGAACTATTATAAAGTAAATTAATGTATGCCTAAATGTTATAGGAATGGCATATAAATAAAGGACAAACTCCTATATAGGACTTTAAGGAAGGTGATATGGCCTACCTAAATATACAAAACCTAAAGAATTAACGGCCTTTAAAGAAACTTAATTGGAAGTTTACGGGCCTATACTAAATTAAGAAGAAACTAAGCCCGTACGCCTATAAGCTTAAACTACCAACTAAAATAAAAATACACCTAATATTTTATATAAGCTTGTTATAACCTTTAAAAGATAATCCTATAACTTATAAAGTGCCGCTACCGCCTCCTATAATTGTTAACAATGGTAATAGTTCTTACTTTATTAACTTAATTAATAATATATAATAGAAAATACAATTTAAACTTCTTATTAAGTGGAAAGGATATAAAATATAAACCTAGGAAACCTATAAACAGATTAAGGCCAACACGCCTTCCCTAGTAAAAGAATTCTATAAAGACCATCCTTTGCGGCCTATTCTGGCTGGATAAACACAATATAAAGGCAAATAACTGCTACCTAATATGAAGACACAAAACATAATAGTAGGAAACTTAAAATTGAAAAGAACTTAAAATATATTATAACGCTTATAACGCAATAAGTTATAAATTCTTAACTAATTTGAATTGTTTTGGACCTTTGGCTAAAGGGGGGGGGTACTATAATAGGACTAGCCCAGTTACAATAGGAATATCTTAGTAAAACGCTTAATAGATAAATTCCGACGCTTTAATTAAATTCCGCTAAGTTCCGCTAACTTAATTAAATTCCACTAAATTCCACTAATATAATGGAATTTGGTCAAAACCTATTAAATTCCGCGTGGGCTCGTGCCTACGCGTCTGCTGCCAAGACCTTGAATATTTAGTCACAAGTTTCCTATATTCCTTTCTCTTCTTCACGCAACGTCTTGTTCTCTTCAAGAGCTATATACCCTTAGATTTAGATAGAATTTATATCATTCCTTCGAATCTTCCCTAAAGCCTCTTCGCGCCCTTACAGCTTTTAGCTTTTGTAGGTAGCCGTTGCTATTAAACTTATATTTAAAGACCCATTTCAGCAGAAGGATCTAGTTATTAGTTGCTTCTTCTTTTAGAACAGTCTTAAATATCCCTTAGCGTTTTAGGTCGTTGTATTCTTTTTCTATAGCCTTTTAAAAGCCGGTAGTTAAAGGGTGCTTTTCTAGCCCTTTGAGGTTCCTTAGTTTTGGTGGAAGATTGTCTTAATATAGGGAGGATCTAGTTCGGTTGATATCCTTTACTAGTCCTGTGGCAAAGCTAGCGTAGTAACCAAATAGGGTAGGTATATTGGCTAGTGCTGCTATGTACGCTTAACGTTAAATTTGTTTAAAACCTTCTAGTAGGACAAGGTCAGTAGAAGGATCGGCTAAGACTTCGTTAGCTTATGGAGCTATATTTAACAGTTCTAGTAAACTGCTTAACTAGGTAGAACTTGTTTTAATTATATCCAAGATATCGTCTTAAAGTCCTTTTGGTGTGGTGTTTATTTCTAGTAGATCTGGAGATACCATTCTACTAGGTGTTAGTAGCTGTTTAATGTCCTTTATAGGAAGCTCTGCTAAGTTATTTAATATAGTTATTTGATCTATATTTGAGGTAGGTCTATATAGGATAGATTTATTCTTAGATTTGTCCTTATAGAGAGGTTCTAGTAGACTAATTGCCTAAATAGTGTCTTCTAATGCTCCCCTAAGTAGGTAATTAATGTTTTAACCCTTAGGGTTATAGAACGAGGTCTTATTAAATGTAACGTCTCTAGTTTAAATGACTTTGTAGAGGCTTGGAACCCAGATTTAATAGATATTTATTAAATTATAGCCGACTAGGTATCCAATTAATGCATAAGGAGCTAGCTTGTCTCCCTTTCTAACTTATTTATTTAGCGTATAGGTTTTGCAACCATATTTGTGTATATGGGTAAGTAATAGCAGCTTGCCGTAGGCGACCTTGTACGGAGTTTTCCACCCTAGCTGCTTATTTGGTGTTTAATTAAGCGTATAGCCAGCAGCAAGGAAAGCCTCTGGTCCTATAGATAGGGGTAAGGATACTTCTAGCTGCATAGACCTTAATTATTTTATAAGGGTTTGTCTAGATCATTCTGCTCTACTATTCTGTTCTTTGGTATATAGTGCTTGGCATTTAAAGGTAATGCCCTTATCTGCACACTACGTCTCTAGGGTGTCTTCCGTTTGTTTAAATGCTTATTTATTATTGCTCTAGAAAAAGATAATATCTTAGTGAAATTGTATCTTAATTAAGCGGTAAGTCTTATAAATAGTAGGTAGGACGGTAGCTTTATCCTTATTCTTAGAGGTAAACATAAAGTTAAATTTGGAATACGTGCAATAGAAGTGCATAGTATATCTATTGCCGTTGTACCCTGGTACTCCAAGGTAGATAATATCAAATGCTAGCTGTTTAAATGGTTGAGTAGCTGGAAATTCGTGTTCTTATCTTTAAGAGATCTGCTATATATGCTTTGCTAGTAAGCAAACTTTATATTTAATTTTAAGCGGTGCTTGCTTGTTGGTTTTAAATTTGGTTAGCTTTACGCTAATAACGTATTTTAGAAGCTGTGTAATAGCATTAGGTTCTATATAGCCAAGTATTTTATACCATCTTATAGCTGTGGCTCTAATTGGTTTATAAGCTATACAGCTTGGCTGGTACCTCTTAGAGGTTAAGAATATTGATTAAGTTAAGTCTAGGGTACTTATAGGCTCTCTGTGCATTAGTGCCCAGTAACCCCCTAGTCGTTTTATATAGCATACTATTTCCCTAGTTACTAGATGGTAAAGTACATTTTATCTAGAGTTAAAATGGATATTATTTTTAGTAGCTCTTAAGAGTGCTATAATATTTATAAATATGGTGGGTACTAGTGCTATATAGGATAGCTTTATTTTTAACTGCCTAGTAGGTATATTAACAGTAATAGTTACTATTTTATAAGCTTAAAATTTCTTAAATTTTCCGCCAGTAATTAGGTAGTCGTCTTCTACTGCTAGGTATAAAAAGGTAAAGTCTTCTTTATTATTATAGACGTGGGTATCTACGCTGGGGTTAAGTATTTAGATATTCTGGAGTTTAAAAGGAGTTTAACCAGTACTAAATACGGCAGTATGGCTAGTTAGTTTAATAGAAGGTAGGGTTTTAGAATTAAAATTAATTATAAATTCTGTGTTCTAATTGCTCTCCTTTGCTTCCTATTCTCTTTTTTAAATTTATTTAATAATATATTTAATCTAAGGTGTAGATAAGATAGCTTTATCTAATTTCTTCTGGACGTCTGCCTTTGCTTTCTATCCTTAAGGGCGCTTATGCTTGGCGATGTAATAGCAGTTATTAAACCGGTGTATAATACCGCATATGCATTCCTTATTCTATCTTAAATTTAAATTACTAGAGTCTAAATTAGAATTGGAATTTGTGTTGCCTTAAAGAGTCATAAATGCGGAGTTATTGGCAGCTAAGGTAGATAATGCTTGCTGCATATAATAGTGCTCTTTAAATTCCTTAATAAGGTTAACAATGGATAGGGCTTTTTTATCTTTTCGTTTTTTTCTAATTAGGTCTACTTTTAGTACTCCTATAAAACTAGAAGAGATGGCTTTGATGGCTTATACAAAATTATAGTGGGGCTTAAATCCCTGTACGTTTGGAAGCTCTAATTCCTCTACCAGCTTATAGACGCTCCTCTAGCTGTTTAACTATTTTTCGATACTCTGCTTCTTGTTGTAGGCTTTAAGAGCCATATATTAATTTAGGACGTCGCGCTTTTAACCTAAAGTAGTAGAGGCGAGTACAGTCTTTAATTCTTAAAGGCGTTTATATACCATTTTAAGGTCTTTAATGAGAGGGAGGTAGGCTACCAATATTATGCGGATGATATAATTGCTAATATCGTTTATGGCTTGCTCTTGTTTCTAGTATATGCGGAGGTCGTCCTTGTACTTAGCATAAAGTTAATTATACGCAATAAATTGGTTTGGATCTAGCTTGGCTATTAATGTAGCTGTAGGAAGCACGTCTCTTAGTGTAGGTTAACTAGGTAACTCCAGCTTTAGAAGCTCGTTTTTCTTCTTTAATAGGTTAATATACTGCCATATGTTGTTTGTTTTAGCAGTATCTTAAATAATAAAAAACCATTACATCCAATCAGATGGCTGGTTGAGGATAATGTTAAATTTTGATTTGCTTGTAGTTGTTATTTTTAGAAATTTAACAGGTTAAGCAGGGTCCTAGGTTAGCGTCTTGGCGAAACCTTATTTTAACGTTTTTTGATTCGTCAGTTTGTTCATCTATTGGGTACGTTTGTTGGTCAGGTGCGACCGTCCGTTTGTTTGGTAGGTAAAGAAGCTCAAGACACTTGCAAAGGTGGTAGAAGTAGTGACTTCTTAAATAAGGTAGTAGATTAATTGGTTTAGTAGGTAGTGTAATCCGGACTTATAACTGTAACAGTGCAGTGTGGGTATTGAATGAGCAACTTAATTCTAAATCTATGGAAATTAAGTGAACTAAATACATAAAAGGTGTAGACAATAAGGGGTAATTGATTGAGTTACTGACCGAGTCAGTGACCGAGTCGGTGACCGAGTCAATACGCAGGCGAGTCAGATTGGTACTCTAGCGGTGTATGGGTAGTCGGTTACATAAAGGCTTAATCTATGTCATAATACTGCTTCCTTAATTGGCGGTGTTCCTAATGATCTGCTGCCTGCCTACCTACCTGCCTACCTGTCTGTGCCTGCCTGTCGTGCCTACTTGTCTATACCTACCTGTCTATATCTATAATTCGGGATAGAGGTCGGCCCGATTAAAGGCTCTGCTTGATTTGATTGCGATTAATTGTATTAATTCAAATCGTTCTCTATGGGCGTTTGCTGGCTATACGTTTAAACGGTGGTCGTCTGGGGTGCCTCCCTAAGAGGCCTCAATTCGATTTGATTTGGTAATAGGGTGATATCAAGGCTCTGGTTTGATTCAATCGACCGATTGAATTGATCGTGGTGTTCACTGGCTGGTCGTTTAAACGATTATCGTCTGGCTCTGGCGACGGTCGTGGTTCTGGCGACGGTCCTACCACCTACCTACCTGCCTGCCTGCCTGCCTGCCTGCCTGCCTGCCTGTCTGCCTGTCTGCCTGTCTGTGTCTGTGTTTATTGTAGGAGCTCTGCGTCTTTTTAGGGTGACTACCGCTTAGGCGTCGAGCGATCGATCGAGGAGGCGAGGGGAAGGCTCTCGCAGAGGCTCCAAATCGTCAATTGGCGGCGTTCCCGATAATCCGCCGACCATGTACTGATTTCCTAACTAGGCCTAGTGCCTGCCTGCCTGCCTGCCTTCTATGTCAGTACCTGATTTAATTTAGGGAAGGGGTCGGCCCGATTGAAGGCTCTAATTGATTCGAATCGTTCTCTACAGGCGTCCGCAGGCTGTACATTCCAACGGTGGTTATCTGGGGTGCCTCCTTAGGAGGCCTTGATTCGATTCGATTTGGTGACGGGTTGATATCGAGGCTCTAGTTCGATTCGATCGATCGAATCGATCGTGGTGTTCGCTGGCTGGTCGTTCGAATGGTCGTCGTCTGGTTCTGGTCACAGTCCTCTGCTGGCTGCCGTTCTGGTGCCTCCCTATGGAGGGTGAAGAAAGTTAAAAAAAATTAAGGTGGCATTTAGGTGTACAAGGGGTATACAAAGGCACGTGTAGAGGCTATTGGGAATAGAGTGGGGACCCGATGGTACTGTTAGGACGATTTGGATAATTAGGAAAATCAAAGTCCTACTAAGAGCCTACCAGGAGGCCTTTAGAATTTTAATACCCTAATAGCAATAAATGCAATAATGGTAATAATATTTATTTTATAGCCAGAAGCTGGCTTATTGCTGCAATATGTATAGTATTACGCCCTTTTAGCTGGCGTAGTGCTGGCGTATAGCCCTGGGGTTTGGCCAATATGGCGAAAAGCCAGCGTACAGCCCCAGGGTTTGGCTAATATGGCGGAAAGCTAGCCCTGGGCCCAAAAGTACTTTTAGCGAAACCAAATTTCCTACGCCACTCCCCGTTTTCCTGACAAAAAGGTATATCCTAGAGTTAAGTCGCTTTCTAGGACAGCTATATTATAGGATCTCGTTAAATATATTAGATGTTATAAAACCTAACTCTTAGGATCGTAGTATAACTATTAACTGCCATCTTTAGCAGAAAGGTTAATAGGCTAACACTTAAATCCTAATTAATACAGGAGCTAGCGGTATAGGATTTATTAATAAGATCTTTATATAAGACAATAGGTTTACCCTAGTACCCCTTAACTAGTATATTAACATATTTAGATTTAATAGCAAACGCACTATCTTAGGCTGTATTACTTATATAGCGGCCCTAAGACTCTAATACCTAAACCATAAAAAATTAATTAAACTCTTTATAACTACCCTAGGTTACCCAGTAATCCTTAAATAACTATAGATAAAGCTATATAAGGTAACCATCAATTAGGACAACTTTAAGCTTCTATTTACTGCCTCCTATTATAAGCAGAAGTGCTTTATAACTTACTACTTAAGCCCTAAACTAAAATCTAAAAAATCTACTAGAATCCACTAGTCTAAAATTTCCACTAACGTCCACCCTATACCTAAAAAGTCTACCTAATTCTACTAACCTAAGAATTTTACTAAATTCTACCAGCCCAAGAATTCCACCAAATTTCACTAATATAAGATTTCCACTGACGTCTACTAAGAACCCAGAAATTATACTAGACTATATAAACTAACTCTAACTACTATACCGCCCTAAACTAAGTAGAAGCCTAAGCTTAATATACGAAAGTACTAGAAGAACTAGTATTCCACTATAAAAAGGATATTTAAAGAACCTAAACCCGGATCTAATACTAACTTTATACCTAATACTAAACCTAAACTTAAATAAGAAACTATATAAGAAACTAAGGATAATCTAAGCTCGCTTAACACCTTAGATATCTATATAATTAGAGCTACCCTATTAGTATAACTTACTAAGAAACCTAAATATACAATCTTCGCCGTTATAATGGCTAATATTAAAAAGGCCCTAGTACTAAAGAAGCACACTAACCCTACTATAAAGGTACTAGTAGAGTACCATAACTATCTAGATATATTTTTATAAAAGGAAGCCAACAAGTTACTGGACCGCCGTTTATATAATTATAAGATTATAATTAAAGAAGGAAAATATCCTAGATTTGGACCCCTATATAGGATATCCTAAAATAAACTCTAGGTACTATAGAAATACTTAGATGAATATCTAGATAAAGGATTTATTAGAGCAAGTTCTTTACCTATAGCCGTATCTATAATCTTTGTTAAGAAACCTGGCAGTAGTCTGCGTTTCTATATAGACTACTAAGCTCTTAATGCTATTACTGTTAAGAACTAATACCCAATCCTATTAATCTAAGAGACACTAAACTAATTAAGTAAGGCTTGCTTTTATACAAAGCTTAATATTATCTACGTATTTAACCGCCTCTATATCACAAAAGGAGACAAATGGCTTACTGCATTTTGTACTTAATATAGATTATTTAAGTACTTAGTAATGCCATTTGGCCTTATAAACGCCCTAAGTTAATTTTAATACTTTATAAATAACACCCTATACCTATACCTGGATATTTTTTATACTGCTTATATTAATAATATCTTAATATACAGCAATAATTTAGCTAAATATTAAAAATATGTTAAACTGGTCCTGCAAGCCTTGTGTGGAGCCAGCCTATAGTTAAATATAAATAAATGCGAGTTCTATAAAACGGAAGTTCTATACCTTAGATTTATTATTTCTATAGATAGCGTATAAATAGATCCTAAGAAAGTTAAAGTAATTATAAACTGGTAAAAACCTAAGAATGTTAAGGATATATGAGCCTTTATAGGATTTGCTAACTTCTCCGCCCTAATCTTACTCCTTATAGCTTTAACCTAAAAGGATAAAACCTTTATTTTTAATAAGGAATGTAAAAAGGCCTTTACCTATCTAAAAGTTATATTTACTACCACACTTATACTCTAATACTTTAATCTAAACTAAAAGAGTGTTATAGAAGCTAACTTATCTAACTATATTACTAGAGGCGTCCTGTCTTAATATAATAAGGAAGGAGTACTATACCCTATAGTATACTTCTTAAAATAACTAAGTCTAGCTAAATATAACTACGAGATCTATAATAAGGAATTATTAGCTATTATTAGATGTTTTAAATAATAGCAACCCAAACTAGAAGGTGTTGGATTTCCAATTAAGGTTCTTAACAACTATAAGAATCTATAGTACTTTACAACCACAAAACAGCTAAGTTATTATTAAGCCCGCTAGTTAGAATATCTATCTTATTTTTAATTTTTAATTATATACTGCCTAGGCGTTTAAGGTTAAAAACCTAATGCCCTAACCTAATATTTATAAGATATACCAGCATAGGAAGAAGCACGCGCCTACTATAATTAAACCCTACTTTGCCCTAAATTATTTAGTCCCCTAGCTAAAGACCTTATAGTATACGTCCTTAAAATAACTAATTAATTAATTAAACAAATTATAATTAATAAATACCTAAATAATAAGTTTATCTAAGAGATACTTAAGCTAATTTAAGATAGCGTTAAACGCTTTAAAAAGATCTTTCTAAGTAAATATAAAGCTTATAAAGACTGCTTGTACTACTAGAACCGCTTAGTTATACCTAACTATAATAAACTTAAGCTTAAGCTTCTCAAATACGTATATAACCTACCAGTAGCCGGCCACCTAGGCTATAGGAAAACCCTAGAACTACTCTAATGGGAATACTACTAGCTAAATATATATATATAATATAAAGGTATATCTCTAGCTGCTATACCTACTAATAAGCTAAAGCTTTATATAAGACATATAACGGCTTTCTAAAGCCACTGCCTATTCTAAACCAAAGATAGAAGGACATCTTAATTAACTTTATTATTGACCTCCATATAAGTAAAGGCTATATAAACATTATAGTAGTTATAGACTAACTATCTAAGATAAGACACTTAATCGCCTGCCCTAATATATTAACACCTGCTATTACCCAACTATTCCTGGATTATATATAAAAACTTTACAGACTTCCTAAAATAATTATCTCCAATAGAGGCCGCTAGTTTGTCTTAGTATTTTAGAAAGAACTAACTACCTAACTTTATATTAAAGCACTATTATCTATAGCATATTACCTAGAAATGGATAGTTAAACGGAACGTGTAAATGCTATAAGCTCGGACCCCTAGAACTTGGTTACCTTCCGAAGTCGGTCACCCAACCAAAATCAAACCACCAACTTGTCAACCTATTTTCTCTACAACGAATCGATCAATATAGATCAAAATAAGCAGAATTTACAAATAGCTATTGCAGATTTCGAATCTGGTGTTTATAAGTCTGCGCGAAAAGCTATGCTCCCGTATAGTGCCCTTTGTTAATTTTAAGCGATTAATAAAATGGCAAATCATTAAAGCAATTTACACACCAATATTAATAGCAATTGACTCCTATATAGTAGGCCTTGCTTATCAATTGGGTACTTAAATAGGACATATAAAAAGTTTCCCCCTTATATATATAATTATGAAAAAATAATAGCTTAGGTCTTTGGTTGGAGTAGAAGTACTAAACCCCTTAGTAAAATATAAGTAATTAGCCACTTTAAATAAAAAATTTATATAAAAATTTTATATACCTAATTAATAGAAGGTATATAAATTAATAGGGTATAACTAAAGTAAATTTAAAAGTTTTATAGTTCTTATAAAAGGGTGTGAAAGAAGGTTAATATATAGGTAAAAAAAATATATATAATATAGACAAATTTAGAGTTATATTAAGCATATATTTAAATTTAATTACTATAAAATATATCTTTAGAAAAATGATATATATAAAGTAATTAAATAATTATAAGTAGGTATTTATTATATAGATAATATTTGCCCTTAGCTAGTTAATTTATTTTAAAGGATAATACCCCTAATTAATATAAATATACTAAGGTAAAGTGCTTATTAAATATATATAACCTTATATAATAGTTAAATAGCCAATTATATTATATTTAGGCAATTTATTACCTTTTTTATCCCTAAAACTACGTTATTTAGTAATAAACCTTAATTATATTTCCTTAATGGCTATATAAGCCATTATATAGTTAAAATTTTTATTAACCCGTAAATTATAGGATACTGTTGGTATGCATTAACAACGTGCAGAATACATATATCGTAATGATATGTACTATGCGGTGTTGTTAGTGGATTCTTGATTGTTCTATCTACACGTCTTAATGATATATATACGCGTCTCGCGTAGGTTACGTGCCTACGCACATAATATATGAAACGAATATATACCGACACTGGAGCAACTCTGAAAAAGGGACCAAATCGTCCTATTCCCGTTATCCGTAGCATATACGCAATAACTAGCCCTTCCGTCCATAATACATAATAGCTTCTCCTTGTAATAAAGTTAAGACGTTATATAAGGGAAGGTAAGAAAACGGGAAGAAAGGGTATATATTGTTAACTTGGTCGCTTGGTTAGCATGTACACGGAGTAGAATAGGATTTGGGTAGTGGTCCTGGCAGAACTTGGTAGGACTTAGTGGACTTGGCAGAATATGGTAAAATGCTATAGATTGCCGTGTCGCGGTTAGTAGGCGGATATGTCATAAGGGCCGCCAAGGCGCTAGTGGTAAGCGGGCCAATAGCGATTTTCCATCCTGGGGATGGAAAATCCTAATTGGCTGGTTGAATTCAGGGTCCGTAGGATATGGCGCCGTTACAGCGCCACGCCAAATCTTAGTTCGTTCGTTTAACCCACTCTATAGCCTGCAGTTCTAAGTAATTGGTATTAATTAACTTCTTAAGAGCTGTAGATGCTTTGCTCTTAGTTACTAAGTTAGTAGGGTTGCTATTACCATTAATCTACTTAACTTCTATAATCTTTTTGCGCTTATATAATTAACAAAGACACATAACGTCTATTATAAGGCGTTTTTCTTATATAGTGCCTAGTTTGACAAGGCATTTATAGAGTGATTTTAAGTTGGTGTAAAGTATAAGTGGAAGTTCAATCTGTAGGAGTTGTTTAATGGTTAACTTAATTGCGGCGCCGATGTTAAATCTATAGGCCATTACGTAGAGTTCTAAGGCTAGTACGCTTCTTGTGACTCTTTTACACTTAATTAATAACCAGTGGATAATATTAGCCTTGTATAACGCGTTCTCTAATACTAGTATATATCCTATTTATAATAAGAGGTCCTTATTATTGGTAAATAAGGCGTTAGTAAAAGTAAGTAGGCATAATGTGTTAATGTCCAATTTAACAAATGTAAGGCCTCTTATTAGATTGTTAATCTACAATTATAGTTATTTGTTAAGTGCTGTAACATCTTCCTTCTTAGGGTTAATTACCTAGGCGGCAAAGGAGAGATTAAAGGAAGCTTCTGGTTGACATATAGAGGCAATATACGCACCTCTTGTGCGTTGCGCAACGTATTGTTCCTTTATAGTCAGTGCATTATGGATAATGCCTCTTAAGCTTATAGTTGTAGCTATTTTACTAAGGTGGACCATATTTAGGTTCTTGCACTGGTGTTCCTAGGTTATTATAATATTGCCTTCCTAAGAGAGTTAAATGATGCATCCGTTGAATTTAAGTAACTACTTAACCATAAGTTACTTGTGCTCTTTTGCAAGAAATTAAGCCTTTTCCAGATTTTGTTGCTCCGCGTCTATAAAGGTGGTATTGGCTAGGAATAAAGTGTTGTTAGTTTAAAGGCCAATAATGCCAAAGTAGTTGGGAGTGTTGCTCCATAAGAGGCACGGGTTGTATGTTGATGAGTTTATATCCAATTCCTTAATATGATGATTATAGTAGGTTGTAAACCAGTAATTGCCTACTTCTGGAACGCCGTATAAAGGCTTAATTACCTTTAGGATTGAGTTCTTTCCAATGCCTAGTTGGCTTCCTAACTTGTAAGGTAGTTGGATATAGAAGTCTTAATTTAGCTTTGTAAGAGACTAGATATACGCCTAAGAGATATCTTATAGGTATAACTGTATGCCATTGCCTCGTAGTATTGCTGCGATGCATAGAATAAGGCGTTAGCTAACTTGTTAAATAGTAGGTGACTAGGTTGGTACAATACCCTTTTTAAGATTGTTGTATGCTTGGACGACAAATCTTAATTTCTTAAAGGCTTTGTTAGTACTGGGATTCTTAATCTTATCTACAAATCATAAGTTAAAGACTTTAAGTCCTGCAGGTACGTCCTGAGGGTTAATTATCTTAAATACGCCCTTTTTAATTAGTTCTATGATTTTCTTTTAATAGGACGTTTTAAACTGCTTATAGTTGCTATCCTTTTGCAAGAATATAGTAATGTTAGCAGTATTAACATAAAGGGGATACTTGTAGGGTCTTCCTCTTCCTTAGTAGGGTGGTTGTGCTTCTCCGGTTTTGGTAAGGGACGGTTTCTGTATAGAGGCAGTTTCTGTAGACGGTTTGTATATATAGACAGTTTCGTTAATTCTAGGGTCTGTTAAGTATGGTTTAACAGTAATGCTGCGGAACTTTGTAGGGCCGCTAGGTAGGTTAACAGCACACGTTTCTCCTTTAATATTTAGTAGGTTGTATGGTCCTACCCAGTATCCAGGTTGTCCTGTATTGCCTTCTCTCTAGACTAGTACCAGAGAGTTAAGGGGTAGATTATAAATTGCGGTAGTGCTGGGGCCATTACGTATATTGAGTGCATCTGCGACCTGGTGCTCTGCTTATATCTTCTTTACTTCCTCTATGGCTTTCTTAAATGCAATTACACGCTGTGTTACTATAGGTGAAGGTGTGTTGGACTCTGTTATTTAGGGGTACGCTCCAAATACTAACAGTGTGGGTATTAGGCCGTCTGGTCCTATGGAGTTATTAATTGCTTTAAAGGCCATTTGCAGTGCTATATCCTTATTAATTCCTGGTATCTTAGAAGTGATAATATGGTATATGCGTTGCAAGGGGCCGTGGTAACGCTTTACCATACTAATTAAGTTGTGAGCTCTAACCGGTATGCTCTTTATAGTAGTGCCTATATTAACCGCGTATTGCTTAAACTCTCTACTAATAAAGTTCTTTCCTGCATTGCGTGTAATCACATCCAGTAGGCCTAGGTATGTGTTAATCTAGCACACTTGTAACATGTCCCATGTATGCTTAGCGCTGATATTCTATAGCTATCTGCCTGTTTAAAATTGGATGCCTTTATTAACAACATAAAGTATAGGCTTGCTGTTAATGTATATGATGTTAACAATGATATAGTAGTTGAAATTAATGTCATCCTTTAAGGTGAATCTGAATCTGCCTGGCAACTTTCCGTGTTTTTGATAGTATAAGCAGTAGCGGGTGATATGCTTAAGGGTCTTGCAATTAGTATCGTTTTCATAGCCAGCGCGGTCTAATATTCTCTTAAGTTGCTCTACTAATAGATGTCCGAAGCGTTAGTATAGGCGTTGCAATTCTACGTCAGTTAAATAGCATAGGTTTTGGTTAAAAGACTCTGTAATAAACATGTGTAATAAGGTATCCTATAGTAGAAACGGGTGTCCGAATTAGTGTATAACTGGTACGGTCTTTAAGGGGGTTATTAGGACATTCTTTAGGTTGTTAAAGTACACTTATAAGTTGTCTATATCCGCTAGGCAAAGCAGAAAAGGGGTGTCAACTTTAATAATATGAAACTCTACTATACCTATTGGTGTAGCTACCTTAATAGAACCAATAGAAGATATAGAACCTATTCCGAACTATACGCTAACTATGCCTCTTGTGAACTTATTTAACTATACTTTATTAATCTTCTAAAGTGCAAGAAACTAATTGTATCCTACTATAGAACGTTTAAAGGCTCTAGTGTTAATCATTACACCCATAAACTTTGTAGAGGTGTAGTGTGAGGTTGTATTGTACGTAAACGGGTCTATGTTGGTGAGGAATACGTCTATTATGGTATTAATGGTTGTAACTACGTGGCTATATGCTCTGTTGGCTAGTTCTGAGGCTATAGCGGTCGCATTATCTAGTTTGATCTTACCGTATAAAGTATAGTATACCATGGCCTGGTTGTCCTCGTTTAGTGGAGTGTTGGGGTCTATGTTAATTACTAGAGCATTAAATACGTTGGTGATCTCGTCGTCCTTGTCGTTGTCCTTATTATTGTTGCCTTTATAGTCTATAATATATTATTTTATTCGCTCCTAGAAGCGGTCCTTAAACTTATTCTTAAACTTAGTTTTAAACTCTTCTTGCTCTTCCTTAGTATATTTCTATAAGCGATATCCCTCCTTATTGCAAATAAAGCAACGTGGTTTCTGTCGGTTGCGGTTATATAGGGGGTTACTGCGGTTATTATAGTTGTTGTGGTTATAGTTATTGTCTCTTCTATAGAATTATTGGTCCATAAAGAAAGCTTGTGTTTTCTCCGCATGTTCTTTCTTATATGCTATAATAGATAATTAAAGTTTATTAATAAGGGCTCTGAGGTTATCCGGTGGGTCAAAGACTACATATCTATATGCTAGTATTCCCTAGCAAGAAGTGATAATTTTGTTATAAAGAAAGTCCATGGTTTATAAGGTAGGTCTAAGGCCATACTGTAGCTAACGAAGTCTGTAAATTAGTAGTTAGAGGCATTCGCTTGTAGACTTGTCTGTATTTTCTGCTATTACTATTATAAGTGTAATAGTATTCCACTCGTCTAGGTTCTTGTGTTGGAATTCTGGTCCTTTAAAGAAATTCCGAAGGTGCTTATAGATGTTAGCAAATGGTAGGTAGGATAGTTAGTTTGTGTAGAAGTGGTCTAAAGCTAGTCCTTTTAACATGGTGGGGAATGCCTTAAGGTAAGCTTCTTGGGGTACGTCCGCTTGATTACAGATGTTGTAGAATATTGTCAATTTGTAGTTGAGGCTTTCGTTTATGCCACTGTATTTCTACTCCTCCATATATATCTTGGCTGCATTCGCAATTTCCTTGCTATATCCTTATGTTATGTCCGTAGGGGTATATATAGGTGCTGGAGTCTGTATAGGTGTGGGGGCAGCATGTGTAGGTATAGGAGCAGTGTATGCTGGTGTAAAGGGATAGATGGTTAATAACATGGAGGGGGGAGTGGTCGGTGTACCGGTTAGTTGGGTTGTAGTAGCTTCAGCTTGTCGTTGCTCCTCTAAAGTGCCCTCCGTTATATATACCTTAATTAATCTAGATAGTGTCAGTCCATACTTATTCTTAGCTGATTTAATCATCTCTCTACTCTATTTAGTTTGGTTTTCTTCTTATGCTATATTATGTAAAGACTAAGGAAGTAATTTGCCTTGTTTATAGTTAGTGTTAACCTATACTCCTCTGCTATTTAGACAATCGCGTAGTTGTTAAAGCCAGTGTAAGGGGATTTTTGTAAAGGTATTAACTGTAAAGTCCTTAAAATCTCCCTAGAACGATTCCCAGAGTGTAAAGTCTAGTTGGTTGTATATCTCTGTGTATATGTACATTTTGCATTATACGTAGTCAGTTAGCTCGTCCTTTGTAACTTCCGTTAGGTTAATTCCATCTTCCTATTTAGCTGCTTCTTTCTCCCAGTCTTTCTCTGTTTCTGATATCTTGTGTTATTTAAGTAGGTGAGGGTGTTTATAGGGTAAAGGTAGGGGAACAGTTAAGGGGGCGGTTTAAGTTGGTTAAGTAGGCGGTTAAGGGGGCGGTTTGGTTAAGTAGGGTAAGGTGTTTTAATTTGTAAGGTAAAGGTAGGGGGACGGTTAAGGAGGTAGTTAAGGAGGCGGTTGAGGAGGCGGTTAAGGAGGTGGTTAAGAAGGCGGTTTAGGGGGCAGTTTGAGTTGTTTAAGTAGGGTAAGGTGTTTTACGCAGTAATTCTTCTAAAATAGATAGAACAAGATGTCTAGAAGTCGTTGTGGATACCAGACAAGTACTCCTAGGTGGTTTCTCTTCTTCTCTTTAACTGAAATAGGCTGATACGAAAGGTGGATAAGTATAACTATCTTCTAATCTGCTGCAAGGTGGACAGTACAACTGTCTTCCAAGCTATCTGTGTGTTTCCTAATCTGTGCGCGCTCACTAATCAGTGTTGGTATGCATTAATAACATGCAGAATACATATATCGTAATGATATGTACTATGCGGTGTTGTTGGTGGATTCTTAATTGTTCTATCTATACGTCTTGATGATACATATACGCGTCTTGCGTAGGTTACGTGCCTACGCACGTGATATATAAAACGAATATATACCGACAGATACATAGCTCATTTATTGTTACTTTATTTAATATTATAACCCTTAAATCTATTTTATTTCTCCTCTATTAAGTTAAATTTTTTTAAGTAAATTATAAAGTATATATACTTTTAATAATATAGCTCTAATTAAGAAGTAGTGTTTCATTAAATATTACTATAAGACCTAAAATAAGGCCTTATAATAAAAATAATTAAATTTACGTAGTATATCTTTAGTATTTATTTATAAAATCCATATAAAGGCTATAAATCTTTTTAGGTTAAAAATAGAGCTTTAATAATGAGGTTAAGCTTTAAATATGCCAATAGTAATTAATATAATATTATAACTACCCTAAAGAAGTCATTGAATATATATTTAATGGCTTAAGGCCTTTATAATAAGTGTATACTTAATTAATAGACTTAGTTACTTTTATAAAAAAGACGTTAACAACTTTAGAGAGTTATTATAAAGGCTATGTATATAGACGCTTAAATATATAGCTTATAATTGCAACTTAAAGACCTTAAAAGTCTAAAATTTTATAAAGAGATAACGGTAGATCTAAATATAATATTAAAATATATAGATTTAATTAACTAAGTAATAGAGGAGGGAGAGGAAAAAAAGACCGAAATAAGGGTAAAGGAGCCAAAATTAAAGCCCAAAAATGCGCTAGATGGAAAGCCCGAAGCCAATATACTAAATATCATATAGGGGCAAATAATTAATTTGATTTGGTTAAGTGTAAATAGCTTCCAAAGTGGTGTGGCCGATTTGGTAGGGTAATCGAGTTCGGGGGGTAACCGAGTTCTAGGGGTCCGAGCTTAATAGAATAGTATATTTAGATATACACGTTATATTTATAGGACGACTAGATAGACTAGCTTATATTTACTAAGTTTACTACAAATAACTCCGTCTTAGAAACTATAAAGGTCTCCCTATTCCTAGCTAATTATAGCTAGCACCTATAAATAGGTTTTAAACCCTTTAGTAATATTCCTCGCCTAGCTTATTAGGCCTTATAAGTTGCAGAAATAAACAAATTTATAAAGAAGATAGAAGAACTATAAGAGTTCCTTATTAATAAAATAACATAGGCCCAGTCTATCTATAAAGCTGCAGCAAATAAAAACCAAACCCTAGCACCGGCTTATTAAATTAGCAACTTTATCTAGCTAAAAGCAAGAAATCTAAACACAAAACGGCCTACTAAGAAACTTAATTAGAAGAACACCGGCCCTTATAAGGTCGAAAAAGTCGTCTCTCCTTATACCTACTAACTAAAGCTCCCTAATACGGTTAAAATCTACCCTATATTCTATACGTCAGTCCTCTACCCTACCGCCCCTATATTAAACACCCTACCTAGATAGATCTAAGACCCTCCCCCACTAGTTAAAGTAAATGGTAAAGATAAGTACCTTATTAAAAGAGTTAACAATATTAAGTATAATAAACGGAAACATAAATATATATACCTTATAAAATAGAGAGGCTTTACTAAGCCCTTATAGGAACCTATTAACTCTATAGGACTTATATAAGCTGTAGAAGACTTTTACAAACTCCACCTAGAACTACTACAGCCCTATCTCGCAAAAGCTTAAGTTTAAAGGGGGGGTACTATTATAGGACACCTCCATAACACCTTATACACATTTACCTATTTCTACCGTCTTAACCTTTATATTAACAACTCAGTTAATTAAGGCACATAATGGCAATCTAAGGCAAGTTGCCGTCCTCTACTATATTCCGCTAAGTTTCGCTAGGACCACAACCCAAAGCCTATTCTGCTCTGTGTACGTATTAACTAAGCAACCAAACTAACGATATATACCCTTTCTTCCCGTTTCCTTACCTTCTCTCCTTACGCAACGTCTTGACTTTATTACGCAGTTTATATACATAGCTTAATAATATCTACCTTGCTATATATTATCACCACTTATACTTACTCTATAATGCCTTTATACATATCTACTTTATAAACTAGTAGCTTAACTTTTCCATGTGCTAGTTTTAGTATCGCGATGTGTTATATAGGGTAGATTCTTATTTTCTTTGGTAAGTTAAGTCTATACATAACTTCTAAGATTTTTACTTTAACTATAAACGGTCCTAGTCTAACATAATCCAACTTCTTACTTAGTTATTAACTCTTGAAATTTTTATATAGTAGCTATACTTTATCTCCCTCCTTAAGATTTAGTCCCTTAGATCTTTTAGCATTATAGTACCTTTTCATCCTTGCTTATACTAGTTTAGCTATTTCTTTAAGGTGTATATAAAGATTTATTAAGTTCTCCATTCTCTCTTTAGCTATACTACTTGGTTTCTTTACTTATTATAGCGATAACAATATTCTTAACTTATATCCATAATTCGCCTTAAAAGGTAATGTGCCTATCCCTTCCTATAGTATTACGTTATATATATACTGTGTAATTAGTAATAATAATACCTAATTATTCTATGCGTGATTAATATAATGTCTTAAGTACTATTCCAATATTTAGTTTAGTCTCTCCATTTAACCGTCTGTCTATAGGTGATATACTATTAATATTGCTGCTTAAACCCCCTATTTGGCTAAGAATACTTCTTAAAATACTGCTATAAATCTTAGATCTCTATCTAATATAATCTTTATTAATACTCCATGTCTTATAAACACTTCTTTAATATAAATTCTAGCTATATCCTCTGCTAAGATTTCTTCTATATATACTACAAAGTAGCCCTACTTAGTTAACTTATCTACTATTATAAGGATTATATCGTAATCCTATCTAGTAATAAGGTCTTTTAGCTTTAGTAACTTTATAATAAAGTCCTATAATATAACCTCCTATAGTCTCTCTAGTACTTTAATAGGTTATAGCCCTTTATACGGCTTATACCTTATTAGTTTATTTCTTTAACAATCTAGGCACTTCTTAGTAACTTATCTCGTTAGTCCCTAGATTCCTTAAATAATGTATTCTTTTTAAAGTCTTAATACTAAGCCTGTAGCTCCATTGTGTCCTTAAGTTATTCCCTTATAGAATTCGCTAATAAACTCCTTTATAATTGCCTTTGGTACATACATAGCCTCTTAATACTTATACTGCTCTAATTCTAGATCCTTGCCCTATACTTTTTAGATCTTTTATAACCATATACTCTCTAGTATTTTATAAACTTATTCTAGTCCTTCCGTTATAGCTGCTAGCTTTAAATAATTATACCTAATAAATCCGTTTTTATCTTTTCTTAATATAGCGCCTAACATCTTTTCATTGCTTTGCAACTCTGCCTTTCTACTAAGTGCGTCTACTCTTGCGTTTTTAGTACCCTTAGTATACTAAATTTCAAAGTAATATTCCGCAAGCATTTCTGCCTATTTAACTTGTCTATAGTTAAGCTCCTTTATTATTAGGAACCCTATTAGGTTCTTATAATCCATTTTAACTACAAATAGTTTCTCTATATCTTATAAAAATGCTCTTTACTTTTTAAGTGCTATAACTATACCTAATAACTCCTTATTATAGATATTATAGTTTAACTTTAGTGGTGTTATTTTCCAACTATAGTACGCTACTGGGTGCCATCTATCTAAATGTTTTTGTAGTAGGTACGCTCCTAGTACAAAGTCTAATATATCTATTTCCATAACCATATCTAACTTTAGTTTAAGAACTAGATCTTAGGTAAACAATTCTTTAAGTTCTTAAAATAGTTTCCTTTACTTACTGCCCTATATTTATAGTTCCTCCTTTTTTATAAGCCTTATAAATGGCTTAACGTTTTTTAACCACTATGCTATAAACCTCCTATAGTAGTTGCAAAACCCTAGGAACAATCTTAACTGTGTAACGTTCTCTAGTTCTTACCAACTTACTATAGCTTCTACTTTCTTTAGGTCTATACTAATCTTGCCTAGTTTAATAATAAATTTAATAAAATTAGTCTTCCTAGTAAAGAACTCGTATTTCTTAATTACTACTAGCATCTTTTCTTCTTATAGTCTCTTTAAGACCTACTTAATATATTCTCTATGCTCCTGCTCGTTTCTTAAGTAGATAATAATGTTATTAAAGTATACTATAATAAACTCATTAAGGTATTCTCCTAACACACTATTAATTCTTTTTTAAAACGTTACTGATGTATTTATAAGCCCAAACTACATTACTAACGGTTTATATAGTCCTTCCTTTAACCTAAAGGCTACTTTCCATTTATTGCCTTCCTTAATTTTAATCTAATAGTACGCCTATCTTAGATCTATCTTTATAAAGATTTATATATTACCTATCCTGTCTTAGATTTCGCCAATTAAGGGTAAAAAATACCTATCCTTTTTTATAATGCTGTTTAACTGTCTATAGTTAATACACATCCTAAGTTTTCCATTTTTCTTTAGGATAAACAGCACTAGATATCCCGCTAATAACTACAATAGTCTAATATACCCCTTTTATAGATTTTCTTAGATAAACTCTTTAAGTGCCACTAACTCGGTTTTAGTAAGCTTATAAATTAGAAAGAACTTTAGACTTATTCCTAGTTCTAACTCTATTTTATAATCCTATACTATATACTCTAACAGCTTTTTACTTTCTGGGCTCCATAGCTTTTTACCATACTTATAGTATCTTCTTAGTACGTAACTTAAGCCTTACTTAGTCTCCTTATAAGTCGCTCCAACCTAGTACCATACTATCTTGGTTTATTATCATACCTTACATTATTATATATCTTTAATATTAACCTACCCTATAACCCAATTAATCTTTAAATTATACCCCTATAACTAAGGCATTTCTAGTATTACCTTATCCTTCCCTAATAGTAAAATATTAAAAAACATCTCAACTGGTCTTCCTTTAATGGTTAACTAAATTAGTCCTATTTTAAGATTAATAATGCCTCCTCTATAAGCTATTAGATCTCCTAAAATTATTATTAACGGGTATAGATGTTCTTTCTATCTATATAGTAACCCTATTCTTTTAACTGCTACTAGTAATATATAGTTTCTTATTACTCCACTATCTACTAACGCTTTAAACTTTTAGTCTTGCCACTTAACTTATAAATTTAGGTATTGTCCTATAATTCCTTTAAGGGTCTAAAGCTCTACTACTAGCTCCCTCTAATTCTATAGGCCTCCGCTTTTCCTAACTATTAGCTATCTAACCTTAACTATACTTAGTCCTTTTACGGCTAATACTTAGTTTGCTTTTTTTCTTTAATATACTATAAATAAGTGTTTTCTGGGCACTCCTACCACTATTATCTATCTAGGCATTCCTCTATAAGGAACCTTTATAGTTAAAATATTAAGTACCTAACTCCTAAACTTCTACTAGGTGCCAACTATATATATACTTAACGTCCCTATATTGCCTTTTATCCATTATCTAATATATCCTTATTAGATACTTATAATATTTATCTTTAGGTGTCCTATATATATTGCATATATTATCTATATACGCTATCTATACCAATATATAATACGCTAGGTACTTTAGGTTAACTCTTAGCTTATCTTTATCCTTAAGTTTAAACCTTCCCCGCGTTAACCTAAACATTACTATCTTATTTACTGGTACTAATACTTTCATTATCTCCCTTTAGTCTATAGCTTATCTCTCTAGGTTCTTTAACGTTATAACTAATGCCCCTTTTATATAGCTTATCTGCTTCTTAGATATCGCTTAATTTAGTATAACTTTTTTTATCTAGCCATATATAAAAATCTTCCTATTTATTGTTTCCTCTTTACTTATACTACTTTTGGTATAGCTTAATAAGTATATACAACCTATTTATAAAGAAGTATCTCTTTATTGCTACGTTGTTATAACCTTTAGTATATCGTTCTGCAAATCTAGTTGGAATCCCTAGATCCTCTTCTTATTCCAGTTTATCTAACCACTTAGCTCTTAGTGTTTCTACCCTTGGCCTATTTATAACTTTCCATATAGGTACTCTATCCTTTGTATGTCCTAGTATAGCTAATCTCTAGTCTAGCTTTTATTCTTGCTACGCAATAATTTATTGCCTAAACTTATCTATACTTTCTTTTTATTTTCGTCTTCTAAAAGGATCCTTAAAGTCATCTTACTTCTTAATTACTATATTAACTTTTTAACTTTTAGGCTAAACACTGCGTTTACCTAAAACTATTATAGACCTTATTTATTCTTCAAAATCTTAGTTCCCTAGGAATTATTGTCTTAAGCTTATTTATTTATCTTTAAACTAAGCTACTGCCTTTTCCTATTAGTTGTCATCTATTATAAGTTCTTAGGTATATCTTATCTTACTTTAAGAATCTTAAGTGTCTCTTATCTTGTCTTTAGAATCTTAAGCCCATAGCCTTTTACCTTTATTAAGTGGTAAGCTAGCACTAGCAGTCGTCTACTTACTTAACCTTCTTTGGGTAATGCTCCTTCCGTCTTATAAAGCAATAGATGCCGTATCCATTAGTGTTACAATACTCATTACTAAACCGCGTTCTATAGTAGTCTTAGTCTCTATTTCTATTGCATTATTAAGGTTTAGATACTTCTAGTTAGTCCCTTTTTTTTCCTTATTACTATTAATTAATAAGTACTCTAACTCTATTATTATTGTTGCTAATCTTTATCTGCATATTATTATAACATCTTAATCCAGCTTATAGGGTTGATTTTATTCTTTATCTAACTTTTTAGTTCCTTTAAGTCCTCTTAACTCTAGCTCTTATAGCCAATAGCTTACGCTATACTTAGCGTCCTTATAAATTTAGTATGCGTTATTATAATAAAACGCAAAATGCTTAATTAAACACTCCTTAGTCCTGCGCAGTATTCCTATATCCGCGTTATTATACTCTAATAACCTAGTGCCTTTTACTATGTAGTTACTCTAACTACCTCTATAATCTTAAGCAAAATAACCCTATTTTCTATAATTTATATAAGCTCTGAATTTAAACTATTGCTTTTATTATAGAGTCCATCTAAACGTCTTCTGTTAATAAGATCCCTAGTTTAGCCTCTACTCCTTAGTCCTATAATTACTTAATTCTTAACCTTTAGATTTCTATAGTTTCTTACTGTTACGGAGTGAGTATAAGTGGTGATAATATATAGCGAAGTAGATATTATTAAGCTATGTATATAAACTGCGTAATGAGACTAAGACGTTGCGTAAGGAGAAAAGGTAAGGAAACGGGAAGAAAGGGTATATATCGTTAGTTTAGTTGCTTGGTTAATATGTGTATAGAGCAGAATAGGATGTAAGAGCGCGAAGAGGCTTTGGGGAAGATTCGAAGGAACAATATAAATTCTATCTAAATCTAAGGGTATATAGCTCTTGCTAGGAACAAGACGTTATATAAAAAAGAGAAAGGAATAACAAGAGAATCTTGTAATTAAATAGTTAGGGGTCTTGGTCAATGCGTGCGCACGTGCGCACGCGGACGGACTTTAGTAGAATTCAATTAATCTGTTAGAACTTGGCAGAAGTTGATTAAGCTAGTAGAATTCGGCAGAATTCGGTTAAAGTGTTAAGTTCTATCTGTTGAGTGTTTTACCAAGACATTCCTACTATAACTAGGCTAGTCCCATTATAGTACCCCCCCTTTAGCCAAAGGTCCAAATAATTCAATTTTATTATGTTGTATTTGCGTTAGGTAGCGGTGTAGAGTTTTGCTGGTTCTAATTGTTAAATGGACCAATTAGAATTTTCTATCCCCAGGATGGAAAATCGCTATTAGCTTAGTAAAGGCAGTGAGCCGAACTAATATCTTTGTAGTAGGTCTTGGCAAGGCAAATCTAACCAATTAGACAACTTTAACTGCCGGTTGAAGTTCCTTAACATCTTACGCGTTATATAACCGTGTTACAAGCGTTGTAGTATTTTTTAAGTTCTTTTTAATTTTGAGTTTCCTGCTGTCGTGTTTCATGTATTCGTGTTAGGTAGCAGTTATTTGCCTTTATGTCATATCCATCCAGCCGGAGTAGGTCACAAAGGATGGTCCTTATGGAATTCTTTTACCAAGGAAGGCACGTTAGCTTTAATCTGGTTATAGGTTTCCTAGGTTTATATTTTATATCCTTCCCACTTAATAAGAAGTTTAAATTATTTAGATTATGTTTTCTATTATATATTATTAATTAAGTTAATAAAGTAAGAACTATTACCGTTGTTAATAATTACGGGAGGTAGTGGCAGCACTTTATAAGTTAAAGGTTACAGCAAGCTTACATAAAACATTAGGTATATTTTTATCTTAGTTAGCAGTTTAAGCTTATAGGTGTATAGGCTTAGTTCTTTCTTAATTTAATATAGGCCTATAAACTTTTAATTAAGTTTTTTTAAGGGCCGTTAAGTCTTTATATTTTGTGTATTTAGGTAAACTATATCGCCTTCTTTAAAGTCCCACACAGGAGCTTATCCTTTATTTATATGCCATTCCTATACCATTTAAGCGTACGTTAATTTACTTTATAGTAGTTCTGTTAACTGCTTTATTTAATTAGCGAAGTTATACACGTTAATTAACTAAATCCGCTTAATTGTAGGTCCTATTATATTAATTTTAGGTTGTGGTTTAAATCCAAGTTAAGGGTCTTATCTGTAGGTCACGTAGAACAGCGTTATGCCTGTTAATTTGTTTATTATATTGTTTATAGTAAACTTAGCTAAAGGCAGCCACTTTTCCTAGTCGTCTTATAGGTAGGAGCAGTATATTTATAGGTATTGTTCCATAATTGCGTTTGTAATTTCAGTTTAACCGTCTATCTCTAGATAAAATATAGTTAAGAGTTGTGTTTATATACTTAATTGTTTATATAGGGCTTACCAGAAGTCTAAAACAAACTGGCTTTTGTGGTTAGATATTATTAAATTAGGAAGTCTATATAGCTTAAAGACGTATTTAATAAAACATTTAGCTACTAAGATAGCATTAATTAAGTCTATGGGAATTATATACCGCATTTTTATAAGGCAGTTAACTACTACTATAATGTTTATAAATCTATTACTACTAGGTAAGTCTACTATAAAGTCAATTAAGATGTTACGCTATCTTTGTATTAGAATTAACAATGGTTAAAGTACTCCTTGTTTCTTTATATAAGAAGTCTTTCCATAAATATACATTCTGCATACTTGGACATATTTTTATATATAGTTGTGCATTATAGGCTAGTAGTATGCTTGTTAAATAATCTTATAAGTCTTTATATAGCCAGGATGTCCTACTATAGGGGAATTGTATACAAATTTAAGTATCTTAAATTATAAAGGTTTGGAATTTAGAACTACTATCTTCTGTTAATAGTATAGTCAATTATTATAAATTTCGCATTCAGCAAGTGTGATATCTTTATACTGTCGTTTTCCTGTTTAAATCGCTTTTATTATATCTACTATCCATGCATTATTCTTATATTTGTATTCCATTAGCTTATTAATTTCCATTTCCCATTTATTAATTTCTAATTTGTTTTTATTAAGTTCCGTATTTAGGAATATAGGATGTAGTTTCTTAAAACATTTAGGGGGCAATAAGATCTATAATTGATTTGTAATTTGTTTGTCTAAGGCGTTTATAGGTAAGTCTTATAATTATTATATTAATATATTAGGCTTCTAATTAAGTTTGCCTAGTTAGTATATAATCTTAAAATTAAATTATAAGAGGTATTTAGCCTAATAAATTTAGCGCTGCGTTAACTGCTTTATAGTTATAAAGTACTATAGGTTTTTATGGTCTGTTAATACGCGTATTAGAAACAATAATCCTTTAAGTTTTAGGCGCCATTGTTTAAAGCATCTAACAATTGCAAGTAATTCCTTATTGTATATCTTATAGTTTAATTTAGTAAGGGCAAGCTTTTAGGAGAGAAAGGCTATTAGGCGCAGCTTACCGTTTTTATTATATTGCGACAACACTCCCCCTAGGGCATAATTAGACAAGTCTGTCTTAACAATATATTTAAGGTTAGGGTTAAAGTAGGCAAGAATTAGAGCAGTTATAAAACGTTATTTTAAGTTATTAAAAGCTTATTTACATCTGGCAGTCTATTTAAATTTTATATTCTTCCTTATTAGGTTTACTAACAGTTAGGCAATTTTTAAAAACTAATTAATAAATTATTAATAGAAATTTGTAAATCCTAGAAATCCTTAAATATTTTATATATTACTAGGGCTTCCCTAGTTCTTAATTGCAGTGACTTTCTTAGGGTCCATTTTAATTCCGTTACAGGATATAATTAGGCCTAGGTATGTAACTTTAGATATATAGAACTTGCATTTCTTAATATCGCATTATAAACCCACATTTTGTAGGCATTTAAGGACTATTTAGATGTGCTTCTAGTGTTTAGAAAGCGAAGACAAGTAGATTAAGATATTATTAATATACGCGGTAACAAATACGTTAAGGAATTCATAAAGCGTATTGTTAATATATTGCTAAAACGTACTAGGACCATTCTTTACACTAAATAGCATCACTAGGTATTTAAAGAGTCCCTATTATATACGGAAAGCTATATATTTCTTATCTCCTTTATAGATACAGATTTGGTTAAAATCAGTAACTATATTAAGTTTTATAAAATATTATACTTTTACTAGGCGGTTAAGCGTCTCTTAGATTAAGGGAATTAGATACCAATTTTAAATCATAATTGCATTTAGAGCTTAATAATCAACATAAAATCTTAAGCCTCCTTCTGGCTTCTTAACAAATAGTATAGGTAAGGTAAATAGTAATTAACTAGGGCGAATAAATCCTTTTTCTAGATGCTTATTAAGGTATTGTTATATTATAAGCAGCTCTTCTTATAACATTCCGTACAGCGGACCGAACTTTAGTGTTATACTAGGTTTAAGTTCTATCTTAAAATTATGTTTATCCCAATACAGGGGCAGTTGGTCTGCAAATTATTTTTTAAACTTATTAATTAGATTATGGTACTCCTTGGGTATAAGAGGTCAAGGGTTAATATACTGCTTTGGTTCTAGCGCTTTCTTAATGTCTTCCATTATTACAGCAAAGATTTTATAATCTCGTTTTCTTACTAACAAAATAAAAGGTGTGGCTTGTATTATATGAATTTTAAGGGGTTTTAATATATTATCTTCGCATTCTTTACCACAATTAGTAGTTATAGTTTTGTTGTATTGGTTTAAGGTTCATGGTAAGGGCAGTTTATATTATGTTGAATTTAAATAATCTTATGCATATTTGTAGGGCAGATAGTGTTTTAAGTAATGACTTTGGCAGTAGGTTGTGCAGAACTTTAGTATTTCTTTAATCCAGCTAATTAAAGGGTTGTGTTGTTTTAGCCATCTATATCTAAGTATTATCTTATATTGCTTTAGGGGTGTTATAAATAGGGAAACGTATTTAAGGTGTTCGCCTATCTATATTTTTATAAAAGCGTAGTGCGTTAATTTGCTATTAAAGCCTTATAGGCCTTAGGGCTTATTAAGTTTCATTAAATTTAGGCGTTGGGTTTTTGCGTAGTTTATATTAATAAAGCCTATACTAGTAGCTCCGCTATCTATAAGGATTTATACCTCCTTCCATTTTCTAAGTGTTTAAATTTCGCCAAGTATATTAAGGGAGTTATGTTGTATATTAGCGCTAGAAAAGCCTAGACACTTATACTCTTCCACTTCTTATCCTAAGGCGCAACTTGGCCCTAGGACAATTCGTTTTCCAAGTTAGCTAAGGTTAAGATGCTTTGTAATGACCGGGTATAATTTATAGAATAAGTACAAGTTAAGGAGCAAGTATGGCTTAAAGAACGAGTGCGATTTGAGGAGTGGGTGCAATTCTTTTGGATATATCCTTTTTTACCACATCTGAAGCATTCTCCATTTATAGCTCGAGTTCTTTATTTATTGGTTCCTAAGGGTGCGTAGGATTAAGTGGCGTTAAGGTCTATAGGGTTATGCATAGGTTTCGGAGAAGGGTCGCGCTTTGGGGTATATATTGGTTTCATGGAGCTTTAATTGCGAGGTGTGGCTAGTTTTAGAGAACGAGTCTGTTTATTGTATTAAAGATCCTCATTAATTCATTAATATATTATAGCAAATTCGGGTAGGTCCTTTAGCAGTTCCCTGCCTACTAACTATGCTCTAATTTTATCCGAAATAGCTTATTAAAGAGCAGCAACTTTAGCGGCTTTATTCCAATCCAGTTTACTAATAAGGCCTAAAAATTCTGAAAAGAAGCTGGTAAAGTCTCAATTCCGTTATTATAGGTTTTTAAGTTTAGTAATAGTGGTGTGTTCGCGGCTAGCATTATTATATATTCGTTCTAACAGAGAGATAAAGATTTTAAAATTAATAAAGGTGCCATTATAGAAGAATGGGTCCATAGTTCGTGTAGCATCTTTGCTTAAATGAGACATTCCATAGCTAATCTTGCTAGCTTTGGTAGGGTATTAGTTATAGTTTATTAAAAGTTTAAGATGGAGCTTAGTTACAAAGGGACGTAGGTTGTTTTAATTTCCATTAAAAATTAGAGGGTTAGGAAGCTTTTCTAATTTTATAGTAGGTACTAGGTTTGTTATAGGTATGGGTTAAGCTACTGTTACTAGTTTAGGGTTTGCATTTAATGGGCTGGGTTTACATACAGTTATCTCAATTTTATTTATAGGTGTTACTATTAGGGTCTCCAATATAAGTGTTTTGACATTACGGAGTTCTTCGTGGAGTGTTTCCATTAATTGCTAATACTGGGCTTCTAGTGCAGCCCATTGCTGAGCTAAAGCATCTATAAAAGCTTCTTATATTGCAGTTAACTATTCCCTAACTAGGGTTATAATGCTCATGGTTAACGCGTGGGATTTAAGGTTGTTTGCTATTTTAATAGTAGTTGTTTTTAATGCAATGTAATGTAAGAGCGTGAAGAGGCTTTAGGGAAGATTTAAAGGAATAATATAAATTCTATCTAAATCTAAGGGTATATAGCTCTTGCTAGGAACAAGATGTTATATAAAGAAGAGAAAGGAATAACGAGAGAATCTTGTAATTAAATAGTCAGGGGTCTTGGTTAATGTATGCGCATATGCGCACGCGGACGGACTTTGGTAGAATTTGATTAATCTGTTAGAACTTGGCAGAAGTTAATTAAGCTGGCAGAATTCGGCAGAATTTGGTTAAAGCGTCAAGTTCTATCTGTTAAGTATTTTACTAAGACATTCCTACTGTAACTAGGCTAGTCCCATTACATAGGATTTAAGGAGCAATCCTGTTAGAACTTGGCAGGATTTAGTGGACTTTAGCAGAATTTAGTGGACTTTAGCAGAATTTAGTAGACTTTGGCAGAATTTGGTGGACTTTAGTAAAATATAGTAGAATACAGCAAATTGCTGTCAGATTGCCGTCAGATTGCCATCTTACGGTCGGTCTCTTCTTACTGCGTTAGTGGAAACAGGTGGACGTATATAAGGTGTTACGGAGGTGTCCCATAACAGTACCCCCCCTTTAAACTCAAGCTTCTACAAAATAGGGCTGTAGTAGTTCTAGGTAGAGTTTATAAAAGTCTTCTATAGCTTATATAAGTCCTATAGAGTTAATAGGTTCCCATATAGGCTTAGTAAAGCCTCTCCATTTTATAAGGTATATATATTTACATTTCCGTTTATTATACTTAATGTCATCAACTCTTTTAATAAAATACTTATCCTTACTATCCACTTTAACTGGTAGGGGAGGGTCCTAAATCTGTCTAGGCAGGGCATTTAATATAGGGGCGGCAGGGTGGAGGACTGACGTATAAAATATAGGGCGGATTTTAACTGTATTAGGGAGCTTTAGTTAGTAGGTATAAGGAGAGACAACCTTTCCAACCTTATAAGGGCCGGCATTCTTCCAATTAAGTTTCTTAGTAGGTTGTTTTATGTTTAGATTTCTTATATTTAACCAGACGAAGTTATTAATTTAGTAGGCCGGTGCTAGGGTTTAGTTCTTATTTGCTGCGGCTTTATAGACAGATTGGGCCTATATTATTTTGTTAGTAAGGAACTCTTATAGTTCTTCTATCTTCTTTATAAATTTGTTTGCTTTTATAACTTATAAGGCCTAATAAGCTAGGGAAGGAGCATTACTAAAGGGTTTAAAACCTATTTATAGATGCTAGCTATAGTTAGCTAGGAATAAAGAGACTTTTATAGTTTCTAAGACGGAGTTATTTATAGTAAACTCAGTAAATGCAAGCCAGTCTATTTAGTCGTCCTATAAATATAACATATATATCCAAATATACTGTTCTATTATAGTATTTACACGTTCCATTTAACTATCTATTTTTAGGTGGTATACTATAAACAACAGTGCTTTAATGCGGAGTTAGGTAGTTAGTTCTTTTTAGAACGCAGAGATAAACTATCTACCCCTATTAGAGATAATCGTTTTAGGAAGTCTATAAAGTTTCTATATATAATCTAGGAATAGTTAGGCAATGGCAGGCGCTAATATATTAGGGCAGGCAATTAAGTGTTTTATCTTGGATAGTTAGTCTATAACTACTATAATGTTTATGCAGCCTTTACTTATAGGAAGGTCAATAATAAAGTTAATTAAGATATCCTTCTATCTTTAGTCTGGAACAGGTAGTAGCTTTAGGAAGCCGTTATACATCTTATATAAAGCTTTAGCTTATTGGCAGGTATAATAGCTAGAGATGTATCTTCGTATTATATTATATATGTTTAGCTAGTAGTATTCTTATTAGAGCAGTTCTAGGGTTTTTCCTTAGCCTAGGTGGCCGGCTACTAGTAGGTTATATGCATATTTGAGGAGTTTAAGCTTAAGTTTGTTGTGGTTAGGTATAACTAGGCGGTTCCTATAGTACAGGTGGTTTCCATAGGCTTTGCATTTACTTAGAGAAATCCTTTTAGAGCATCTAGCGCTATCTTAAATTAGCTTAAGCGTCTCTTAGATAAACTTATTATTTAGGTATTTGTTAGTTATAATCTGTTTAATAGTTTAATTGGTTATTTTAAAAACGTGTATCATAAGGTCTTTAGCAGGGGGTTTAAATAGCTTAGGGTAGAGTAGGGTTTAATTACAGTAGGAGCGTACTTCTTTTTAAGCTGGTGCGTCTTATAAACATTAGGTTAGGGTATTAGGCTTCTAGCTTTAAACGCCTAGGTGGTATATAATTAAGAATTAGAAACAGGATAGATATTCTAACTAGCAGGTCTAACAGTGGCTTAGCTGTTTTATGGTTATAAAGTATTATAGGTTCTTATAGTCGCTAAAAACCTTAATTAGAAATCTAAAGCCTTCTAGTTTAGGACGCCATTATTTAAAACATCTAATAATAGCTAATATTTCTTTATTGTAGATCTCGTAATTATATTCGGCTAAACTTAGTTATTTTAAAAAGTATGCCATAGGGTGCAATACTCCTTCCTTATTATATTAAGACAGAATGCCTCCAGTAATATAGTTAGATAAGCCAGCTTCTATAACACTTATTTGGTTTAGGTTAAAGTATTAAAATATAGGTGCGGTAGTAAATATAACTTTTAGATAAGTAAAAGCTTTCTTGCATTCCTTGTTAAAGATAAAGGCTTTATCTTTTTAGGTTAAAGCTATAAAGGGTAAAACTAGGGCGGAGAAATTATTAATAAACTATTAATAGAAGTTAGCAAATCCTATAAAGGCCCTTATGTCCTTAACATTCTTAGGTTCTTACTAGTTTATAATTACTTTAACTTTCTTAGGGTCTATTTATACGCTATCTATATAAATAATAAGTCCAAGGTATAGAACTTCCATTTTATAGAACTCGCATTTATCTATATTTAATTATAGGCTAGCTCCGCGCAAGGCTTGCAGAACCAGTTTAATATATTTTTAGTATTCAGCCAGATTATTGCTGTATATTAAGATGTCGTTAATATAAGCAGTATAAAAGATATCCAGGTATAGGTATAGGGTGTTATTTATAAAGTATTGAAATGAACTTGGGGCGTTTGTAAGGCTAAATGGTATTACTAAGTACTTAAATAATCCGTATTAAGTACAAAATGCAGTAAGCTATTTGTCTCCTTTTGTAATACGGAGGCGGTTAAATATATAAATAATATTAAGCTTTATATAGAAGCAAGCCTTACTTAATTGGGTTAGTGTCTCTTAGATTAATAGGATTGGGTATTAGTTCTTAATAGTAATAGTATTAAGAGCTTAGTAGTTTACGCAGAAATGTAGACCGCCGCTAGGTTTCTTAATAAAGATTACTAGTGCGGCTATAGGTAAAGAACTTGCTCTAATAAATCCATTGTCTAGATGTTTATCTAGGTACTTCCATAGTACCTTAAGTTTATTTTAGAATATCCCATATAGGGGTCCAAATCCAGGATGTTTTCCTTCTTTAACTATAATCTTATAATTATATAGACGGCATTCTAGTAGCTTATTGGCTTCCTTTTATAAGAATATATCTAGATAGTTATGGTACTCTATTGGTACCTTCGTGGTAGGGTTAGTGTGCTTCTTTAGTGCTAAGGCCTTCTTAATATCAGCTATTGTAACAGTAAAGATTATATATTCTGGTTTCCTGGCAAGTCGTGCCAGCAGAGTAGCTCCAATTATATAGATATCTAAGGTGTTAAGCGGGCTTAGATTGTCCTTAGTTTCTTATACGGTTTTAGGTTTAGTGTTAAATACAAAGTTATTGTTAGATTTAGGATCAGTGTCAGATTTAGGTTTAGGCTCTTTAAGTATCTTTTTTATGGTAGAATACTAGTTCTTCTGGTACCTTTATATATTAAGCTTAGGCTTCTGCTTGGTTTGGGGCGGTGTAGTAGTTAGGATTAGTTTATATGATTTAGTGTAATTTTTGGGTTTTTGGTGGATATTAGTGGAAATCTTATATTGGTGGAATTTGGTGGAATTTTTAGACGCAGGGTGGACGTTAGTGGAAATTTTAGACTGGTGGATCCTAGTGGATTTTCCAGATTTTAGTTTAGGGTCTAAGTAGTAAGTTATAAGGCACTTCTACTTATAGCAGGAGGTAGTAAATAGAAGCTTAAGGTTGTCCTAATTAATAGTTACCTTATATAGCTTTATCCAGGGTTGTCTAAGGATTACTAGGTAACCTAGGGTAGTCACAGAGCTTAATTAATTCTTTGTGATTTAGGTATTGGAGTCTTAGGGCCGCTACGTAAGTAATACGGCCTAAAATAGTACGTTTGCTATTAAATCCAAATATGTTAATATGCTGGTTAAGGGGTGTTAGGGTAAACCTATTGTCTTACATAAAGATCTTATTAATAAATCCTATACCGCTAGCTCTTATATTAATTAGGACTTAAGTATTAGCCTATTAACCTTTCTGCCAAAGATGGCAGTTAACGGTTATGCTATAATCCTAAGAGTTAGGGTTTGCTATATCTAATATATTTAACAAGATCCTGTAATATAGCTATTCTAGAGAGCGACTTAACTCTAGGACATACCTTTTAGTAGTAAGTGGGAAGGGGTTCCTCTAAAATATTAGTTGTAACTTTATCCTTATAAGTGGTGCTTATTAAATATAGGGCTGGAACCAGGTAAAGATTGGGGTTAGTGGCTAAAAGATTAGTGCGGTGAACAGCTACTAGTGTTAACTATTTATAGATCTTTTTAGAAGGGGGTGGAGTAGTAGTTAAAGAGATAGGAGCTACTTCTATATTTAAAGCAGAGGCCTAGCTTGGTGTGTTATTCCCGTTTAAAGGACCCTAGTAAGGCGTATCCTAGGGTCCCAGTGTCAATATCCATGGCGTTAGGGTACTTAGGCTGGGATAATAACTTAGTGGACGTTTATAGAGTTGCCATATTATATTAGGGAGTGGGCTTTAGTGTTAGGCGTAGTATATTATCATACCGTTTATTAATAACGTTTGCATAGGCATTAAGGGCTCTTAGTAGGTCTACACTAATTAGGGAGGTTTTTAGTTTAGGGCTTAGAGATTTAATAAGGCTGTTAATTAGTACGGAGTTATTCCAGCCTGTTTTTTTACGTAATAATTAAATTTAGAGAAGTATACTAGGAAGCTTTTCTTTTCTTAGGTTATATAGTTTATCTTTCTTTAAGCGGTAGCTTGGCGGTTTAGGTTACTATATATAGCTTTAAGAAGTATAACTAGGCTTTATACTAAGTTCGGCTAGAGAGGTTTAATAAGGTCAGCTGCGTCTCCTCCTAGTCAACTTAGGGCATAGTAGAGTTAGTTGGCTTTAGTTAGGTAATAGTTAGCATTACTAGTTAGCATATTCTTAAGCCAGCTTAAGAATAACTAAAGCTCTTATTATTTACTAGTAAATACTAAAGGGTCTAGTAGTTTTTTAGATTGTTATAATGCGGTAGTTAGTTCTACTGGTGGAATAACTATTGCTAGTTTAGGGCTCGCGTTCCGCGTATTGGCTTCTAGTAATGGCGATTAGTCTTAAGGGCTTAGCATAGGCGTCTTAAGGGTGCGGATTTTTTCTTAGAAGGCCTTAATTGTTTTCTAGTGCCGTGCTTTTTATTCGGCTTATTATTAAGCTATAGCAGCTTAGTTTTATATAAGGGCGTCCATAAAGGACTTTTATATATCTGCCAATAATTCCTAGAGTGCGGATATAATGTCAGCAGTTATTATAGGGGCTTTAAGGTTATTCTATATTTTAAACAGGGCGGGGCAGAGTGTAGGTTTTTAAGGTTTTAACGCAATATAGTATTACGGAGTAAGTATAAGTGGTAATAATATATAGCGAAGTAGATATTATTAAGCTATATATATAAACTGCGTAATAAGATTAAGATATTGCATAAGGAGAAAAGGTAAGGAAACGGGAAGAAAGGGTATATATTATTAGTTTAGTTGCTTGGTTAATATGTGTATAGAGTAGAATAGGATTTAAGGAGCGGTCCTATTAGAACTTGGTAGGATTTAGTGGACTTTGGCAGAATTTGGTGGACTTTAGTAGAATTTAGTGGACTTTAGCGGAATATGGTAGAATGCGGCAAATTGTCGTCAGATTGCCATAGATTGCCATCTCGCGGTCGGTCTCTTCTTACTGCGTCGGTGGAAACAGGTGGACGTATATAAGGTGTCACGGAGGTGTCCCATGACACTTACTCTATTTCTTAGATTCTTTAGTACTACTTAAGTCTATTAGCTCTAGCCCACCGTTCTATAGTTTTTAACTCTATATCTGTTAATACGTACTCTGCGCCTTATATAACTATAGAACTCTATCTTACCCTTTCTTAGCTTGTTCCCTTTAATAAATCCTATTATTAATCTTTATTAACTAATCTATTAACTCCCTTAAAGTTTCCGTATCTTTTATTAGGATAATTACATCTTAGACTTTAGCCTTAAGTCCCTGTTTGTACTATGCCATAAGCGCCTTATTATTCCACTTAACCTATATTGCAAGTGTTTAAAACTATATTATATACTTAATTGCTAAAGTGCTTTATACTAGGTTTTAAAGCTTTCTTTCTGCTATAGTTATCGTCTTTAGGTCTCTAAATATCTATGTAAGTCTTTCTATAAACCTGTTCTAGCTAGTAAACATAAACTGTACTTTTTAGTTAGTAGTTATTATTCCGTTTGCCTAGATTTTAGTAAAGTAAGGTTTAAACCACTTAAGTGCTCTTCTAGTTAAGAACAGTCCTATATATACTACTTGGTCCATAGGTGTTACTAACTTCGCTCCCTCTTATATAACCTTAAAGTGCATTTATATAAGGAACCTTTTAAGTTTTAACTTCTTCCCTAAAAATTGTTTAATTAAGGGTAACTTAACCTTAGCTACTCCGATTCCATTAATTCGATCTTTAAGTATTTAATTATTGTCTGTTAATTAATTAACTATTTCCTATAACTAACCTACCGTAACTAGCTGCGAATTAGTATCTCTTATACTAGTATCTCCTCCTAACCCTAAGGTCGTAGCTACTATAGATAGCGTCGTAACTGGTGCTTTTAGTAGCATATTGTTTAACTTTGTTAATACCATAACTAGGTAGTAAATATGTAATAAAGCCTTGTGGGAAACACCACGGTAGACTTATTATTAGGCTAGGTTATATAGATAAATAGGAAGTTAATAATATAATGAGTATAAATAACAACTGGTAGAGTAGTTGCCTAATAAATTAACTCTAATTATATTCTAAGATTTACTATAAAAAAAGGAACTATCTAGGTAGGAACTATGGTCCTTTAAATACACATCCTAACTCCTAAGAAAGTCTTTACTCTATCCGCTCTATCTACTCTATTTACTTTATTATAGATTTTATAGATTATATTATATGACTTTAGTTACCATCCATTATTATATAGTTCTACCGGATCAATTTTAGACCGTGCCCTTATTAACCAACTAGCTTCTTCTAACTCTTCTCTAAGTAGTCGTAGTATTATACTTAAAGCATCCATAACACTACGCGGACTACTCCTTATTTATATATAGGGAGAAATTTCTATTTAAGAAAACCCCATAATCTATCTCCCCGCCTTTTAGGACTTGCCTACCTAGCGCCTATAAGTTACCTATAGTGCTCTACTACCTTACTTTTTAACCTTCTTAGGAACCACCACTGCCGTAATAAGCCTATGGACGCGCTAGTATTGCAAACTTTACTCTACTACTGTAAAGTTATTAGGTGGTGTGTAACCAACTACCCGTATACCGCCAGAATACTAATCTAACTCGCCTGCATATTGACTCGCTTACTAACTCGGTCACTGACTCGGTTAATAACTCAATCAATTACCCCTTATTGTCTATACCTTTTATATATATATTCTACCTAATTTCCATAAATTTAGAATTAAGTTGCTTATTCAATTCTCCCACACTTGTACTGTTACAGTTATAAGTCCGGATTACACTACCTGCTAAACCAATTAATCTACTACCTTATTTACGAAGTCACTACTTCTACTACCTTTGCAAGTGTCTTGAGCTTCTTTACCTACCAAATAAACGGACGGTTGTACCTGGCCAATGAACGTACCTAATAGACAAACGAACTAACGAATCAAAAAACGTTAAAATAAGGTTTCGCCAAGACGCTAACCTAGGACCCTGCTTAACCTGTTAAATTCTAAAAATGATAACTAATATAGATAGACCTCATTTAAAATTCAACCTTATCCTTAAAAAGCCATCTAATTGGATACATTAGTTCTTTATTATTTAAGATACTGCTAAAATAAATAACGTATAGCAGTACATCGACCCATTAAAGAAGAAAGATAAGCTTTTAAAGCTGGAACCTCCGAATTAACTTATACTAAGAGACGTGCTTCATACTGCTACGTTAATAGCCAAGCTAGATCTAAACCAACTCATTGCCTATAATTAACTATACGCGGAATACAAGGACGACCTCCGCATGTACTAGAAGTAAGAGCAAGCTATAAACGATATTAGCAATTATATTGTCTGTATAACGTTAGTAGCCTACCTCCCTCTTATTAAAGACCTTGGAATGGTATACAAACGCCTTTAAGAGTTAAAGACTGTACTTGCCCCTACTACCTTAGGTTAAAAGCACGACGTCATAAATTAATATATGGCTCTTAAAGCCTACAACAAAAAGCAGAGCATTGAAAAATGGTCAAATAACTAGAGGAGCGTCTATAAGCTAGTAGAGGAATTGGAGCTTCTAGACGTATAGGTATTTAGGCCCCACTACAATTTTATATAAGCCATTAAAGCCATCTCTTCTAGTTTTACAGGAGCACTAGAAGTAGACCTAATTAGGAAAGAACGAAAAGACGAAAAAGCCCTATCTATTATTGACCTCATTAAGGAGTTTAAGGAGCACTACCGCATGTAGCAAGCATTGTCTACCTCAACTGTTAATAACTTTTCATTTGCAACCCTTTAAAACAATTCCAATTTAGACTCTAACGGCAATTCTAATTCCAACAGCAATTTAAATTTAAATTCGAGATAGTATAAGAAATGTATATGCGGCATTATATATCGGTTTAATAACTGCTATTACATCGCTAAGTATAAGCGCCCTTAAGGATGGAGACCAAGGGCAAACATCTAAAAGAAAGTAGATAAAGCTATCTTATCTACACCTTAGATTAAACGTATCGTTAACCAAATTTAAAAAAGAGAACAGAAAGCAAAGGAGAACAATTAGAACACAGAATTTACAATTAATTTTAATTTTAAAACCCTACCTTCTACCAAACTAACTAGCTATGCTGCTGTGTTTAGTACTAGTCAAACCCCTTTTAAACTCTAGAACACCTGGATACTTAACCCTAGCGCAAATACCTACGTCTATAATAATAAAGAAGACGACTACCTAATTACTAGCGGAAATTTTAAGAAAATACAAGCCTATAGAACAGTAACTATTACTGTTAATACACCTACTAGGCAGTTAAAAATAAAGCTATTCTATATAGCACTAGTACCTACCATATTTATAAATATTGTAGCACTCTTAAGAGCTACTAAAAACGATATCTATTTCGACTTAGGATAAAACTTACTATACCGTCTAGCAACTGGCGAAATAGTATACTATGCGAAACGACTAGGGGGCTACTAGGTACTGATGCACAGAGAGCCTACGAGTACCCTAGATTTAACTTAATTGACCTTTTTAACAGGAAGATTTTAGCCAAGCCGAATAGCCCGTAAACTAATCGGAGCTATAGCTACAAGATGGCACAAAATTCTCGGCTATGCAGGACCTAATGCTATTGCGCAGCTTCCTAAGCACGTTATTGGCGTAGAGCTAACCGAATTTAAAACCAATAAACGAGCACCGCTTAAAATCGAATGTGAAGTTTGCTTACTAGCAAAGCATATATAGCAGATCTCTTAAAGATGAGAATACGAATTTCTAGCTACTTAACCATTTAAACGGCTAGTATTTGATATTATCTACCTTGGAGTACCAGGGTATAACGGCAATAGATATGTTATGCATTTCTATTGTATATATTCCAAATTTAACTTTATATATACCGCCAAGAATAGGGATAAAGCTACCGTCCTACCTATTATTTGCAAGACTTACCGCTTAACTAAGACACGATTCTATTAAGACATCGTCTTCTTCTGGAGCGATAATAAATAAGTATTTAGATAAACGGAAGATACCCTAGATACATAGTATGCAGACAAAGGCATTACCTTTAAATGCTGAGCACCATATACCAAAGAATAAAATGGTAGAGTAGAATGATCTGGACGAACCCTTATAGAACGATTAAGGTCTATGTAGCTAGAAGCATCCTTACCCCTATCTCTAGGACTAGAAGCCTTCCTTACTACTGGCTATACACTTAATTAAATACTAAATAAATAACTAGGGTGGAAAACTCTGTATAAGGTTACCTACGGTAAGCTACTATTACTTACCTATATGCATAAATATGGTTGTAAGACCTATACGCTAAATAAATAAGTTAGAAAGGGAGACAAGCTAGCTCCTTATGTATTAATTAGGCACCTAGTCGGCTATGATTTAATAAATATCTATTAAATCTGGATTCTAAGTCTTTATAAGGTTATTTAAACTAGAGACGTTATATTTAATAAGACCTTATTCTATAACCCTAAGGGTTAAAATATTGATTACCTACTTAGGGAAGTATTAGAAGACACTATCTAGGCAATTAGTCTACTAGAACCTCTCTATAAGGATAAATCTGAGGATAAATCTATCTTATATAGACCTACCTTAAATGTAGATTAAACGACTATATTAAATAACTCAGCAGAGCTTCCTATAAAGGATATTAAATAGCTACCAATACCTAGTAGAATAGTATCTCTAGATCTACTAAAAATAAACACTACACCAGGAGGGCTTTAAGATGATATCTTAGATATAATTGAAACAGGTTCTACTTAGCTAAGCAGTTTACCAGAACTATTAAATACAGCTCCACGAGCTAATAAGATCTTGGCCAATCCTTCTGCTAACCTTATCCTACTAGAAGGTTCTAAACGAATTTAATGTTAAGCGTATGCAGCAGCACTAGCCAATATACCTACCCTATTTGGTTACTACGCTGGCTTCGCCATAGGACTAGTAAAGGACATTAACTAAACTAGATCCTCTCTATATTAAAATAATCTTCTACCTAAACCAAGGAACCTTAAAGAGCTAAGAAAGCACCCTTTAACTACTGGATTTTAAAAGGCTATGGAAAAAGAATATAATGACCTAAAACGCTGAGGGACATTTGAGACTGTTCTAAAAGAAGAAGTAATTAATGACCGGATCCTTTTACTAAAATAGGTCTTTAAATATAAGTTTAATAGCGACGGCTACCTATAAAAGCTAAAAGCTTGACTATACGTCTGCGGAGACCTGTAGATTACTAAGGAAGAGACTTATGTAGCAACCCTAGCTGCTCAAATATTCCGTGCCCTTATGGCTATAGCAGCCGCATTTGATTTGGAGATTTGACAGTATAACGCTGTGAACGCATTTATAAATGCAAGACTAGATAAGCCAGTCTACTATTACTGCCTAGAAGGCTTTAATTAAAACGGATATATCCTAAAGCTACTTATAGCGCTATATAGATTAAAGGTCTTACTACTACTTTAGTATAAAGAGCTTACAAATACACTAGCCAAATTTGGATTAAAGCCTGTCCTAGGTATAAACTGCCTTTACACCAATAGACGACTTATTGTCTTCTTTTATGTAAATAATATCGCCGTTCTATTTGCCAAAAAGGACCTTTAAAGACTTAAAGAATTTGAAGCCAAACTTCTACATTAATACGAGATCCGTGTACTAGGAGACCTATAATAGTTCCTAGGAATTCAAATTGAATGAGATTGTGTAAGTAGAAAGCTCTGGCTTTACTAAGACTCCTATATCGAAAAGATAGCCAGTCGATTTAATATTTAACCAGGAAGATTTCCTAAGTCACTACTTCCTGCTAAAGAACTAATTCCGTCCGACTAGCAGATAAACCCTTAAAGAACACTAGCCTACTAGCAACGGGTTAGTTCTCTTGCGCATCTTGCTATATTTAGGAGACCTGATATTATAAAGACGTATTTAAAGCTAGCTAAATTTCTTACTAATCCAAATTAAAAGCACCTTAATGTATTAAACTAAGCTATTACCTATTGCCTTGGAACAAAATCTACAGCTATTAAATACTCTGGTAAAGTATTTAGAGTATATATCTACTTTAGAAACCCTAAAGGAGAAGACGTTACCTTTTACAGAGCATCCAACGCAGCATTTGCGGACTATAAAGAGACTAGACGGAGCTCTTAAGGATACCTTTTTATGCTATTTGGAGGACTAATTAATTGGAAGGTAACCCTATAAAGATTAGTAACTTGCTTAACTACTAAAGCGGAGCTTCTCTCCCTGTCTATAGCTGCTGTTAAAATTATCTGGTGGCAGCGTTTCTTTAAGGCAATCGGTCTCAATTTAGAACGCGATTTTACCCTACTATGTAATAATATGCAGACTATATAACTCCTAAGACAGGATACACCAAAGCTTAACACCAAGCTACGACATATCGACGTCTATTAGCACTGGCTTAGACAGGAAGTCTAAGACAAAAAGATTGATATATAATAGGTCCCTATAGATAAGATGCCTGCCGACAGTCTTACCAAGATCCTATCCCGTTAAAGGTACGAGGCATAGATAAAGCAATTGAATTTGGTGGACATTCAACATCAGATTTCATTTAACAAAGACTCTTAAATATCACCCTATCCATTTACTACTCTTAAATTGTGTCTAAATTTCCTATTTTGGTATAGTCTCTACCTTTATTTTTATTTTCTATAGCTTTGACTACACCGTTAAATCTGGGGGGGTGTGTAACTGACTACCCGTACACCGCCAGAATACCAATCTGACTCGCCTGCATATTGACTCGCTCACCGACTCGGTCACTGACTCGGTTAATGACTCAATTAATTACCCCTTATTGTCTATACCTTTTATGTATATATTCTACCTGATTTCTATAGATTTAGAATTAAGTTGCTTATTCAATTCTCCCACACTTGCACTGTTACATGGTGCCTAATACTTACCCCTTTACCTTTTATTACTATTTCCTTTATAACCTAAAACTAGTCTAGCTAATAAGCTATTAGGTAACCGCCTTAAGACCTTTTTATATTAAGAGTAGTATATTATAGTTCTCTATACTAGCTACTAAGAGTATTACGTCTTAGTTAGTGCGTAAGGGGCATAACAGTATTATATATTTTGGTGTTTGTCTTACCTAGCTATATTTATATCTTAAGCTACCTACTAGGACACCTACCTAGTAGAGCCAATCTTTTAGTCCTATTATTCCTATTCTTAAAAGTGTTGCTATTATATATTTTTTACCTTTATTAGGCCTTCTTAAAGCCCTTAGGCCTTCACCCTCCATAGCATTAACTATGCTATAGCTTAGGTTCCTCTTGCCTAAGTTAGCCTCTATACCTTTAACTCCTATACTCCTCTCTAGTGTTAGTCTAACCAGTATTATATTGCAGTAGATCGTTTCCTAATACTCTTTTATACTCTACTTTAGCTTCTTTCTCTCTTACTATTATCTTTACTAGTCTCTTATATGTCTCCCTTCCTCCTCTATATAGGCTTAGGCCCTAATAAAGTACTATTCTTCTTCTGCTTTTCCTACCTATTTCTCTAATATATCTTCCCTACTTTAGGGTTATTAGTTTACTTTCCTATAGGGCATCCTAGGATCCCTCTATAGTTTATTTAGGCATGTCTTAATATACTTTATAACATTAGAGTTGCGCTCCTTTTGCACAGCGATATATATATAATATACTCTTTAAATACTTTTATACGGCCTACTAAAATAATATTATAATCTACTTTAAGAACGAGCTATATTAGTAATTTATTAGGGTACTAAAACCCTAAAGGCATTTTAGTAGGATTTTAATATTTCTAATTGTTCTAATTATTCTAATAGGCTCCTAATAGGAACCCTTCTATTCTAATACAATCTTAATAGGACTCTACTATTTTAATATAATCTTAATAGGAACCTATTATCCTAATAGGCTCCTAGCAGACTCCTAGTAAGATTTTAATTTTCCTAATTGTTTTAGGGAAGCGGTAAATGGACACCCCCTAATTAATACGCAGACATCTCCCACTAATTGAGTTTAGTTCCTTCCTAATCAAGTTAGAATATCACGTGAATTTAAGTTGTTTGCATCTGCATCAATGCGCGACCGTCGCGCGCCCATACCCAAAACATTACCTCGCATTTGCCTTACCTATCCCTACCTCTACCATGGCCCTCAACCCACCCCCCCAAAAGGTTTACGACTTTTCAGAGCTTGCAATTAATGATATTAATAAGTTTATAAAAGGCCAAGGCTATATGGTTACGACTTTCCGATCTAAAACCGACAAGCAGACACTACCAACTGTGCGAAAGATATGGCTTTGGTATGCTAAAGGCCGCACCCATACCAACACCTCCAGAACGCGCTTTACTGGCTCTCGTATGACAGAACGTCCCTTTAAAGCTACACTAACGCGTATACCAATTGGCTGGGGCTTAGAAGTAAAAGATCCTGCTTATAATTACGTAGCAGCTATTAATCTAATTGCTCTACCGCAATACTGTTGGCGTACTTATAATACAAATAAAATGTTTACTAATATGTTAAGCAGTAGTATTAGAGCTAGTAAAATACTTACAAATCTGCTAAAGAAGGATATCACAATAAGTATCTAGGATATTTATAATAAATAGAAGGTGTATAAGAAGAGAGCTCTTAAAGGCCTTACCTCTATTTAAGCATTAATTAAAGCTCTTAGCGACTACGGTAGCGACAATTCTAAATTAAAATACCACTTCGCGTATAAGGAAGACGATAGCAATTGCGTTAAGTGCTTATTCTTTACTTATCTAAAATCCATTAAGTTCTTTTAGAAGAATCCTAACGTTTTACTACTTGATTATACCTATAAAACAAATAAGTTTAAGATGCCCTTCTTATATATTATCCCTTTGACCGGCCGCGTCCTCCTATAAGCTAGTGGACTGTGCGCGTACTAAGGTGCATAGCGTTAGTGTTGAGGGTTCTAGCAATCTAATTAGTTAAATCGCCCTCGCTTAAGGTTGGTCTGTGCTTTTAGGAGGATAGGGGTTAACGTGTTCCATAAGCGAGCTGCCACCCCAAGCGAGCCGCCACCCCAATCAACCTTCTGCGACGCATTACCTTTGAACTACAATGGCTCAACCATCTAATACTCAATTGTCCTGTAAAGAAGCAGATATTATCCTTGCTATCTCCTCTATCAATCAGAATCAGATTTAGAGCGTAAAGCGCGCTGCATTAATGTTTAATGTCCCCCAATTAACGCTCCGTAATTAACGCGTTAAAATCGCTGCATAATATAATTGTAAGCCTAATTTAAAGAAGCTTACCAAGTCTGAAGAGGAGGTGATTGTTAGATATATACTAGACCTAGATTCGCGAGGGTTTGCGCCTACTCTAGGTGCTGTAAAAGATATAGTAAATAAACTACTTGCTGCGCGCACTACTAGGCAGGTTAGTAAAAACTGGCCTACTAACCTTATTAATTAAACTGCTAAGCTTAAAACGTAATAGAATCAACTGTATAATTAGTAGAGAGCCTTATATAAGGATCCTAAGATTATTAGTGGCTGGTTTACCCTTATATAGTATATAAAGGAAAAGTACGGTATCTTAGATAAAGATATCTACAACTTTAATAAGACTAGCTTTATAATGGGCAAGATATTATCTTAGCTAGTTATTACTGGCTTAGAGAGGCGTAGTTAACTGTCACGGAACCCGACTGTAGGGGCCTCCATAGGAGAACCCCGTGCTCTCGCGTACACCTCGCGTATAGCTTGTGTTAGCTACGCGAGGGTATATTACCTCCTTACGCCCTTGACCCTTACGATCGATCGCGCAACGTCTTGTAGACTCCCCAAATACATACGCTTTGTAGCCATTGCCCACGTTCCATAACATTATGTTACGCCTTTTTCTTCACTAACGCTTAGCCTATAACCAATTCTACGTTTCTATAATACTATAGACGCTACTAGAAGTAGCGTGTCCACAAGTTACCTCACTTTATACTCCTAAAGAATTAATAATAGTAAAACAAAATTCCTTACTAGCTACTATGTTAAACTTAAAGAACAACCCAATACCTATATTAAAACTACAATACTAATTAGTCCTAGGAGGATTTAATTTATTAGCCCTAGCCTTAACCCCTAAAGGGAAGCCTAGTAGCTTAAAAGACTATAACGACTATAAGGGGGACATTAATAATATTTTATCCTTTATTAACTATATAACCACGGATAAATAAGCTAAAGGGCTACTACCTATTAAGATTAAGATACGAGACGCTGAGATGTTTATAAAAATGGTAGTACGAGAACCTAATAAATACTACCGCCTTCTATATAGAACTACTATCTAAAGCTTATACAAGCTGAGATACGTACTGCCTAAGATTATAATATTATCCAAGACCTACAAGCTTATAAGGCGCTTGCTAATAACACACGCTAAGAGATTAAAGATAACCTCCGTACGTCTAAACATAACGTCTAACAATTAAAGAAGGCCGAGATTATACTTATTGCTATGGTTACTAAAAGAGAGGGTATAATTAAATACCTACAATCTTAGCTTAATAAGCACATTTGTAATAATACCAGATACCTTTTTACTGCATGTAACGCCACCTAAGTCTCTACGCCCCTAGCAATTTTACCTACTTAACGCTTAATAGAAGGTTAGCGCTAAGTAGCTTTACCTAATGGGAACCCCTACTATAGTAGCGGCGATAATAAAAGCCATAATAATTAAACCTAAACTACCACTATAGGGTCTAATATACGCTACCCTAATTTCTTAATCTTTAAGGGTGACCGTAAGGAATATATCTACTAGAAGATATAAACCCGCGAGAAACTAACCTAGAGCGCCTGCCTTTTCCCTATAAAAGATACTAAGATTAGCTACATTATTAGATAAATAAAGGGCATCCTGTTTAATAGGCTTTTTACTTAATAGAAGACTAGCAGTCCCTAGAAGTAGTAGTCCTATTAGGAAATCCTTAACAACCTTAACTAAATGTACCACGACTATAACCTAGTGGCTACTAGTTAAGCTAAACTACACGCTCTAAAGATAAGTCCTACTAAATCATTTAACAAGTTCTATATTAAATTCTAGAAATATACCGGAGTCCTCGCCTAAGACGACGCTAAAGACCAGAAAGATCTCCTTAAAAAAGTCACTTATTGCCTTAGTCACGTAGCCGCCAGCTATAACTATAATAACGTTTACAATATGGTAGCAGCCCTATAAAAGATTAAATAACGGCTAAACTAAATTATTACTGCAAACCTTTACCCAAAGACCTCCCTATAGGAGCCCTCTGGATCTACTAAACTACTAATACCTACTACCCCAAGCAACACCACTGGTCCTAATATCGACCTCTCTATACTAGCCTTCCCGAAGAAGCTACTAGACAGAGAGTGCGAGCTACTCTGGAAGCTAAGGCGTTGCTATAGATGCCGTTAAGAAGGCTGTTATAGCTATAGCCCAAACTACCTAATAGCTAGGTTTAGCAGCTGCTATTAAACACCTAACCCTATACCCTAAACACTAAATATATTGCTACGCGCCGCTATTATATAAGATAAAGATATAATAATAGTAGTAGAATCAGATATAGAAGCGGAAAACGCAAAGTCCTAGCCCTAAGTTATAGGTTAGGACACTCCGATAATAGAGGGATCTATATATTAGCTTGCTTAATAGATAGCTTAGTAAGAATAGAAGGATAGAAGTAAATAGTCTTACCTATAGAGGGAACTACCGCTAAGAAACAATATAAAACCCGTTCTATAATTAACTGCGGAGCTACTAATAAATTTATAGATACCTAATTCGTGCGCATTTATAACCTACCTACCTTACCCCTTACTAAAGCCCGCGCCCTATAACTTGCTAACAGTAGTTGTATTACACAAAAGATTACCTATATAGCATAACTTTATCTAAATATAAACGGACACCAGAAGGAGCTCTGGGCCTATATTACACTACTTATAAACTACCCTATTATCCTTAAAATAAACTGGCTTAAATAATATAACCCTACCATTAACTAGTAAAAGAGAGAAGTAACCTTTAACTCTAAATACTGCAGAGAGACTTGCCTAGGGCACGACCTAGCCGCCTCTATCTACTCCCTAGGATATTAACCTAAGAAAACCCTTATTACCCTACCTATAACCAACTGCCACCACGTAAGCGCCGCGGCCTTCTACCGCATAGCATATAGGAAAGGCTAAACCATTGCCGCAGCCTCCTAATTATAACTATATAAGCTTAATAAAGATTAGGACTACGTCCTCTATAGTAACAGGATAGATATAATTAACCTTTTAGAAAATAATACCCCCGTAAAACTCTACGGACTTTTACCCTTAGACTTTAAAAAGTTTATAAAGCTTAAAAAAGGACTTACTAATAAGGAACTCTGCAAGCTCCTCCCTAAGAGATACTAGTAGTATGATCTTTGATTAATATCTAATACGGATCCTATCTAGGCCCACGCAGACACTTGCCGTCACAGGGGGGAAAACTTGTAAATTGATAGGAAGAAAACCCTGCTGTATAGGGGACGGAAAAACCCTATAAGCCACCTCAGTAGGATAAAAAACCCCTGATTTGCTATATTCGTCCATAGCAGCGGCCCTGCGGGCCTACAGCTACGTCCTATCCTCCTTAAATGTTTGAACTCTATGGGAACCACTGCTTTCTTCTCTAGCTTATCCAAAGCTAGGGTTTACTACGTCCTAGCTAGGCCTCGCTATATATGCTATATGCTTTATGTTCCATATTTTAACCATCCCCTATATACTATCTCCTGTAGACCATTACTATATACGCCATGCCTCCCCCTCCCTAGAGCCATTAAAGGCGTAAGGGGGATTCATCTGTCTTAACTACCATAATACTAACAGCGGGATATATTGTGTTGTGTTTTAGGTATCTTTTATGCCTAGGCCCTAGCTAGGCCCTTTCCAAGGGTCACCACTCCTTAAAAGGAGACAAGGAGAACCGTAGGTCGCAATCCAGGCTGCTAGGTATTTAGTAGTTGACGGCGAGTAACCATATGCTCCGTAGGCGATCGCCCTAGGGGTTAGGAGGGGCCGTATATTTGCTCGTTCGTTCGCAGTCGCCGTTTGTTAATGTGAGGTCGTCAATGCTTTTAATTAGGGGTCGGGGGATGTTATCGAATACTACGCATCCATGTTGGATTGTACAGGTGCCCTAATAGAGCAGTATAGAAGTAGCTGTTATCGTAAAGGGGTACTATTAGTGGTGGTTTTTAAGATCTCACCATCCCATGTAAAAACCTTTTACCACCGCCTATAACGCTCGCAACCACCACCACGAAGTCATATTGCACGCTGTGCAACGTCTCTGCGTTGGCTCTAAGTCTGAACTTCAAAGACCTAGGTTTGTAGCCGTCACCACATACAGGTGCAGAGTCCGTTTTCGACGGCCCCCTAAGAGATACTATAACTTTATTAACGTATGCTTATAAAAGAGCGCAGATATACTGCCCCCATATTAACCTAATAACTATGCCATTAATATTAAACAAGGAAAAACGCTGCCCTATAAGAGACCCTACTTAATATTAAAAGACGAACTCCTAGTTATTAAAAAGTATATTAACAAGCACCTTAACAAAGGGTTTATTCGTTCTAGTATATCCCCAGTAGCCGCTCCTATCCTCCTTACTAAAAAGCTAAAAAAAGGTATTTAATTCTATGTTAACTATAGAGGATTTAATGCTATTACAATTAAGAACCAATACCTTATACCGCTTATACGCGAGACCCTTAAACGGCTTAGCTAAGCCAAAATCTATACTAAACTTAATATTATTGCCGCCTTTAACTGCCTTTAAATACGGGAAGGTAATAAATAGAAAACCGCATTTATATTACGCTTTGGCTAATTCAAATATACTATTATACCTTTTAGCGTATATAACAGCCTAGGCAGCTTTTAAAGCTATATTAATAATGCCTTACAGGACTACCTTAACGACTTCTACTCCACGTACCTAGACAACATACTTATTTATAGCAATAACCCTTTTAAGCATACCAAGCACGTTTAAAAGGTTTTATAGCGCCTTAGAGACATAAGACTTTATATTAATTTAAAGAAGTGCGAATTCTTAGTCACAGAAGTAAAATACCTTGGACTAATTGTCACTACTAAGGGTGTCCATATAGACCCTAAAAAAGTATACATAATTACTGGATGGCAAACCCCTACCTACATTAAGGATGTATAAGCCTTCCTTAGTTTCGCCAACTTCTATTAGAAATTTATATACAACTTCTTAGGTGTTATAGCACTACTTATAGCAATAATGCGAATAAAGGGCTTTTCTGTAAAAGGAAGAAAAATATATTTACGTTTTATCTGGACGCCTAAATACAAAAAAGCGTTCCAAGACTTAAAAGATACGTTTATTAAAGCACTTATCCTAGCTTACTTTATATTAGGATAACAACTCTATCTTAAGACTAACTCCTTAGACTATGTTAACGCGGGCATCCTTTCCTAGATGGGCAATAACGGTCTCCTCTACCTAGTTATATTCTACTCGTCTAAGCTTATACTATAAGAATGTAACTATAAGATCTATAATAAGGAACTCCTCGCAATTATATAAGCGTTTAAGGAATTCTAACTGGAACTTTCCTTAGTAGAACCTAACCAGCTAACTAAGGTCCTTATAGATTATTATAACCTTAAGTACTTTATAACTATAAAATAACTAAACTAACGCTAAGTATGTTAGAACGAGTTCCTCTCTGGTTTTAACTTTAAAATTGTATATAGGCCAGGAGTATAAGGTATTAAGCCTAATAGCCTAATATGCCGTTTATAAGACCTTCCTTAGTTAAAAGATAACCCTTATAATTAATTCTAATAACAAATAATCCTAAAAGCATAAAACTTAGCCCTAGGTATACTACCTAAGACAGAACCAACCACCCCTTAGCTTTATACTATAGAACTAGAGTTATCCCCCAAAATTAACAAACTTATTACTATAGCATATAACACCCCTATTAACCCATTACTGCATTAACTAATTGCCGTAAAGATTGCTGGTATCTGTATACTGCCTACTAACCTCTAAAGCTTAGGCTAGATTAATATGGCAGCCTTAGAAGTAAAAGAGAACAGGCTCTATTATAGAGGCCGTCTATTTATCCCTAACTTAGAAGACCTATAACGGCAACTAATCCAAATGGCCTACAACCTCTAATTAAGCGGCTACCTAGGTAAAGGAGGAACCTATAAGCTTCTTGGCCGATACTACTTCTGGCCTAAAATAATAGACTTAGTTAAACGCTTTATAAGCGCCTATTATGGCTATAAATATTCTAAAGCATTTTATATAAAGTACTAAGGACTGCTATACCCTCTACCAGTACCTATATAACAATGGGCAGATATTGCTATAGATTTTGTTATTGACCTACTATCTTATAAACAACATAGCCGAACCTATAAGAACATCCTTATAATAATATGCCGACTTATAAAAGAACGCCACTACGTCCTAACTAAAGGCGTAGCTATAAGCGACGTTGCTAACACCTTCCTCTGCGAAGTCTACTAACTACATAGGTTACCTAACTCTATTACGTCTAACTAAGGTACATAATTTAACTTTAATATATGGAGGCGGATCTGCTAACGCCTTAGTATCTCTATTAAGATATCTATATCCTTTTACTATAAAACTGCGGGATAACTAGAAAACGCTAACGCTAGTATAAAGGCGTACTTATGATAGGTAGTCGCCTATAGTTAGGATAACTGGGTAGACCACCTTCTACTAGGTGAATTCGTAGTAAATAACTATGTCTTAGCCACTATAGGACTTACCCCGTTCTTTATAAATAAAGGATATTACCTATAATCCAGTATAGAGCTACTAGAGCCTATTAATAAAAAACTGCTATATAGAAAACGCCTTAAGATGCTACTTACTAATTAACATACAGACTGTATAAAAGACCTACTTAACTACTATAAAGGAGAAATGGCCTGGGCCTAAGTAAAACAAGCTTACTTTGCCAACCGCTATAGAACACTACCACCTAAGATGCGTGTTGGTGACTAGGTATAGTTAAATACACGCAATATCTCTATATAGAGACCTATAAAGTCACTTAATTATAAGAACCTTAGCCCCTACTAGATTAAATAAGTTATTAATAGAGGAGCTACATATAAACTAGAGCTCCCGCCTGCCTTAGCCACCCGTGGGATATAGCCTATGTTTTACCTATAGCTACTACACCTTTACTAGCCTAACCCTCTACTAGAATAAACACAGCCTAAACCCCTACTGGTACTAATCCAAGATAAGAACAAAGACAAGAACTATAAGGAGTGGACCGTTAAACAAATTATTGACTTTAAATACCTTGGCAAAGGCAGAGGACGGCGGCTCTACTATAAAGCTACCTATATAGGATTTAACATAGATCAGCCAGAATAGCAACTATGGGAAGATTTTGAAAACGCAAAAGATCTAATTAGCGATTTCTACTACGTAAACCCACAGAAACTAGGCCTAAGTAGAGATTTCATACCTAATCCCCTATGGGAGCTGTCATAGCTAAATTGTTATATATTACCGTTATGTAACTACTTTAATAAGATATTAAGGAACTTTAACCGCCGGTTAAAGTTGTCTAATTGGTCAGATTCTAGACGCTAAGGAGAAGCCAACCAATTAGGATTTTCTATCCCCGGGATGGAAAATCGCTATTAGCTCGCTTGCTACTAGCGCCTTGGCAATACCCTTATACCTTACTAAGTCCCTAACAGCCTCCTTCCCCTCTATAGCCTAGTACCTTTGTATAGTAGCAACCCACAAGCTTTAAGTTAGAAGCACCTGTACGAGCCCGTCACACCTATAATAATATTCCTTCTTCTAGATACCCTAAGCATTTCCCCCTATATATATATAGCAACTACAGCGTCGCCGGAGCTCCGCCTTAATAGGAGGGGGGGTAGTGTTACGGAACCCGACCGTAGGGGCCTCTATAGGAGAACCCCGTGCTCTTATATATACCTTGCGTACAGCTTGTGTCAGCTACGCGAGGGTATATCACCTCCTTACGCCCTTGACCCTTACGATCGATCGCGCAACGTCTTGTAGACTCCCCGAATACATACGCTTTATAGCCATTGCCCGCGTTCCGTGACATTAACCTAAGGTAATACAACCAGGCAATTATAAGTGGGTTATAGTAATCTAGGAAATTAACGCTGCTAAGTAGGCAATCCTACCCTTTATTATCTTTGTAGGCTAGTACTACCTCTCTACCTAGTACTAGGAGGATATATTATATAATTAGGTTATTTTAGTTAGCGATAATAGCTAGACTACTAACGAGCTTAGAGTTAACTGGTTAAAGCATTTTAATACCTATATAAAGGATTATACTATAGGCGTCTATCGCCTGTTTATAATTAATGGCCATAAGAGCTATAACTCCCTTAAATTCCAGGCAATCTGCAAGGAGAATATTATTATTACTCTTTACATGCTGTTGTATTCGTTATATCTACTACAGCCTCTTAATGTATGCTGCTTCTTGCCATTAAAGAAGGCGTATAGGAGCCAGATTAAGAACTTGGTACGCAGCTATATTAACTATATTACTAAGCTTAAGTTCCTACTAGCCTTTAAGGCAGCTTTTAAGCAGTCTATTATAAAGAATAATATCTACGTAAGCTTTTAGGGCGTAGGCCTAGTACTGTACAATCCAGATGCGGTGCTATTAAAGCTTAATATAAAGCTTTATATACCACCACCACCAGCTCTACTAGAGGTTTTATAGGAGTCTAAAACACTAAGCAATGCGCGCAAGCTAGAGTCTTAGTTAACTCTAATTCGCAATTATATTTAAAGGCATTAAGATTCTTCTCCTATGTTAATTATTTAATTACTTAATTGGCTTACCGAGGGCGCTAAGATAATGGTCCATTTAATGGTGTTGCTACGCAATTAGGTCTCTACCCTATAGAAGGCAAATAAGGCCGCTATAAAGTGTAAACAGCGTAAAAAGAAGTGAATTTAGAAGTAAGGCACCTTAACAAAGGCAGAGGGTGAGGATATTATTACTTAAAAGGACATTAATGAGCAACTTAAGGGCAAAATGCGTTAGGGTAAGGCGCGATTAGGTATAAGCCGATAAGGTACAGCACGCTGTAGCGCCTGTAGAGAGACTGGGCATAACTTATATATGTGTAAGAAAGATACTAAGATAGCTGCTTAAGCTAGGATAGCTATTATATTAATAGAATTCTAATACATTGTTGAACTATATTCGTGCAAAGGCGTAGAAGGTTGATTGGGGTGGCGGCTCGCTTAGGGTGGCAGCTCGCTTATAGAATACGTTATACTGTGGAAGGGTACGGTGTCTCTCTAATAGAAAGTCTGTCTATCTGTCGATTGGTCAGTTGGTCGTAATTAGTCAGAATAAATCAGTAAAAAGCAGTTAGTAAGAAAGAAAGAAAAGAATGTATTTCCTGTAACTGGTAGGGTCGTGTTATCTATGTAAGAGGGAGGGAAGCCAAAGGCTCTATAAATATAGGAAAATGCCAAGACAGTAGGCGACGTCCAATCTACACTACTATATACCTCCCCCACCAAGAACGTTGTCCCCTAACGTTCTATACCATAGAAGAATAGCTAAATAAAAGTATAGCAAAAGCAGAATAGACAAAGGAAAGCATATCCCTAAAAGAACGTAGATAATCTTATCCTTAGCCCTCCTATAGAACTGTTCTATGGCGTCCTTCCGTTATCCACAGCTAATATCTAATCTTCCTACTAGCAGTAACTAGGACAGCAGTAAACCAGAAATAATAACGGCAGTAGTAATAGTAATAGCAGTAACAGCAGTAACAGTAATAGCAGTAACAGCAATAGTAATAAAAATAGTAATAAAAGCAGACAGTTAGCGCGGAAAAATAAAACAGAATAGTTGGCGGTAGAACACTTGGTAGAATACTTAATAACAGTAAGTAAGTAGTAGGACATCCGGTAGCAGAACTTTTGGTAGTAGAAATCTTGGTAGCAGCAGACAGTTAATGGCAGTTGGTTGGTAGCAGTTAGTTAAAACAGTAGTGGTAGAATAATTGGAACGGTGGAACGGAATAGTTAGAGTAGCAGTTAGAATAGAACAGTTAAAATAGTATTAGGCCTAGAACAGGTTGGTTAGAATTGTAACCGACTACGGTACCCTGCCAAACCACCACTGTTTTGCCTGCGTATTGCCTACGTATTGTCTGCGTATCGACTACGTATCACTTACGTATCACGCTGTTTTAGTTACGTACTAGTCTCCCCTTTCATTTATTTCCATACCTTCCTCGTGTATATAGAGAGGCTCTAGAGCTACATTTTACAATCAAGTCGCTCACTCAATTCTCCCACACTGCACTGTTACAGGAATAGCTATCTAGCAGATCTTGCAGCGGTACAGATCCGGCATAGTAAGATAGAATAGTAGAGACGGAATAGCTAGTTGAGACAGTAGGGATGAAATAGCTGGACGGAATAGTGGCAGTAGCAGCAGTAATGGTAGGGCAGTTAATTAAGATAGCAGAGGCTCTAGCTTGGTTTGATTATTTAGTTAGTTGTTTAATATTAAAACTCTGCATCTGGCTCTACGTCTGGCTGTGCATCTAGCTGTACATTAGTAGCTCTGCATTGCATACTCTGCGTTTATGTCTATATGCGTGCCTATATATATATCTACGTGCCTGCCTTAACTGCCTAATAAAGACTATCTAACTGGTCGGCAACGACATGCTGCAACTGATCGTTTAGTTGTTTGATTAAGGTAGAAAGTTGGCCCAGTTAAAAGCTTTAATTGTTCTAACTTAAATGCGAAGACAGCATTTAACTAATTAAGATTTAATAAGGCTCTGGCTTAACTTAAGGCGTCTTCTATTATACGTATGACCTAGGCTCTATATTATTGCATGCTTAATTAAAGCTTTTGAATCCGTTGACGTTCCATTAAGGCTCTATATCTATAGGCTCTATATCTACAGACAGTTAATTAAGACTCTGGCTGTGCAGCTGTTTGGTTAAAGCTCTGCATCTGTAGTTAATTGAGGCTCTTAGTGTCCACTAGACATCTAATCTAGAGATCTGTCCTAAGACTTCCTCCTTTACAAGTACTAACGGCAGCTTTCTCTAAACCACTACTATAGGCCTAGTGCCCTTGTAAGACGTCCTTAATAGCTGCTTTCTTTTCTTTTAGAACCGTCTTTGCTTTTAGCTTCTTTAGCGCATCCTTAGGCTTTTATAACTGCCTCTTTACCCCAGCTGTTGGCAGTATGCTTGCGTATTCTTAATCTTTTTTTAGCTTAAGAGCCTTTTTAGGATTGTCTTCTGCTTTTAGTCTCTTAATTGCTGTCCTACTAGCTCTACGTTTTGCCTAAGTCGTCCTTAATATTATCCGCTGTTAACTTCTTAGTTGTTATAACTGCCTCTATTGCATATCCCTTATGTCCACAATATAGTCCTTTATTAAGACGACCTCTAAGGAAAAGTGCTGGCTCCTATATATCCAAATCCTGTTCTCCTTATAATCCTTAACAAGATCCTTTACTAGTTTATCCTAATATAGCTTAGTCCTATCTTTAGTTATATAAGGATGGTTTAGGCTTATTATAGTCAGCTATGTCCTATATACGATCTCTTGCAGAGCATCTTTATTACTGCCTCTTTGTATACTGCTTTGCCGTTTCCGCGGTACTTGATTACTAATATTGTGTTATTGCTTTTATACAGATCCCTTTCTTACTGCAGTGTCTGTTCTTATTATATAGCTAGCGCAGTACTGAATTCGGATGGCGGTTACGGAGCTATAATTAGCTGTTATTTAATTAAAGAATAAGGTCAGCCTGGTTAAAGGCTCTAATCTAACAACATTTAATTAATTTGCTTTAGTGACGGTGACGTGCTGGTATTAAGGCTCTGGCTTGATTTGACCCTTTAACTAACCATGACTTCTATATAGTTGTTTGATTTTGTGTAGTTATTTAATTAAGGCTCTATATCTGGCTCTGCATCTAGCTCTACATTATATAATTAGCTCTATATCTATGCAATTAATTAAGGTTCTTAGTGCTGTTCTTATTATATAGCTAGTGCATTATTAAATTCTAGGAGCGGTGTAGAGTTCTGCCGGCTCTATTACTAAATGGACTAATTAGGATTTTCTATGCCGGGTATAGAAAATCACTATTAGCTTGGTGATAGGCAGTGAGCTAAACTGATATCTTTATGGTAGGTTCTTGTAACTAACGCGTCTTAACGCGTTATAATCTAGAAAATAAATAAAAAAAGGAGCTTTAGGAAATACTGTAACTAAGCAGACAAATAGAAATCTTTTATACGTCTGTTACCTACATCCCCTCCCCTACCTTAGAACTTAACTGTCCCCTAGTTAAATATCCTACACCTACTATAGAGCCTACTGCAGAGCCTGCGGTTAATGGCTGACCTGGTTAAGTATCTATCTCTAAGACCATTTCTAAGGATTAGATAATTTATTTTTCTTTCTAGCTTTAGCTATCTTATCTGTAGGCTATAACCTAATCTAGACATAATCTCCTGGTTGTATATTCTTCTCCTACGGCAGAGACTATGGCTTAACAGTTGTCCTGGTTGTATGGCTGTCTCTAAGGGTTAAATAAGTCTATAGACGTTGCTAGCTGGGCGTTACTAAGTCCGTGGGCCGTACTTCATAGTAGTCCTCCCAGTTTATGCATATTTCGTTACTGCTTTTAAGTACTACTCTATTATGGAAAGCAGTAAAATCCGTTTGTCCTATAGGGGCCTATTGCCGTATCTGTTCTTCCTTTAGCCTATTTAGGTCTGTTCCCTAGTATATATAGAGCCAGTCCTTAATACCCTTTAGTTGTCCTTTATTGCTAAGCTACGGAAGTACAGGTCTAGGTTAATTATGTATCCTAGCTACTAGTCTTTTTTAATTAAATAGATATATAAATCCTTACTAAATAAGATCCTTTAAGCCTTAACACTTATACTTGGTGAAATGGTAACTTCCTCTGCATCCAGAATAGGTCTGCTGGCCTTGTCTTTACGTGCCTTCCTAACCCTATGCGTCCCGTTATGGCCATCCAAAGGCAGTAGAATCCTGCGGATATTAGGGACCTTGCGAATATCGGAAACCTTATGGATATTAACAGTCTTGTGGAGGTTGATAGTCTTACGGAGGTTGACAGTCTTGTAGAGGTTAACAGTCTTATAGAGATTAATAGCCTTGCGGAATAAAGGGAGCTTGGGTGCTGTTCTACCAGTCTTTATATCCTAGTACTAAGCTATATCCTTAGGCTGGGCTTTAAACTACAGCCTGATTTAATAGTGTTGTGTGCTTCCTTAAGTCTAGAAGTCTTCCTTCCCTTTAGCGGTTAAGCTTATTTCTTTACTACTATAGCTCTTATATAAGCTAGACATTTAGGACATCTTCTAGAAGAATAGCTATTTGCTTAATATTCTCTACAGCTATTATTCTTAACTCTACTGCCTCCTTTAGTCTTTTAAATATAAGGGTACTGGGCTCGTCTACTATGGCTCCTGTCTTTTCTATTGCGTGCCTATAGTATTTAATAGGGAGTCCTCGTATAAACTACTACCCCTTCTCTTACTTAGTAAGGTTTCCTACGGCTACTGCTCTTGCTAAGATAGTAGTAAAGTTGTATATGTAGTGACGCAGCTTGCCTAGCTGTTCCGTAGATTTTTGAATAAAAGCTTCTATAAAGTCTCTTATCTCCATACATTAGTAGTAGTTGTTTACTTAGTATTCTGCCCTAAGCTTTCTTATAAGCTCCATCTAATTACTAGCTATAAATTTAGGCGAGCTTTGGATCTATACCCCTATTTAGTAATTATAGTACTCTAAAAGGCCCTAGTGCTTCTCCTTACTTATTACACAATATTAGGTGTATAGCTGTTTATACTATTTAATAAACTGCAATATATTCTGCCCTGTAAAGTAGGGAGTTCTAACAGTTTCTGGGGCTGGCATAGGCTAAACCATAACGCAGATCTTGTCTTAAGCCGTTAACTACTAGTTATAAGGTGATGTATCCTTAGGAGCTTGCAAGTAATCCTTATAGCTTTTACCCTTTGTTTACTGGGGGTTATTAGTTCTAGGTGTCACAGGTAAACGCTATAGTAGGTCTGCTTGCATGGCTATAGTCTTAATAGAGGGTATTTTAGATAACTGTCCTGGTGGGACCTTAATAGGTATATACTTTGGCTAATCTACCTGTATAGCTATGTCCCTAATAGAAGGCACCTGCTTCTTAACAACTAAGAGGGGGTCTCCCTAAGAGAGTATGGAATCTCTATCTTCTACTACTACCGGGTCTCGATACGTCCGCCTATTTTAGCCTGCTGTTGTTCTATATAGTAGGTCCTTACAAAGTGCCTCTAAGGCCGCTGCTAATATAATCTAGATAACTTAAAAGAGGATAAAGCTAAGTTAGAATAGGAAGCTTTTAAGGACAGATCCGATCTTATATGCTTGCGGCCTTGCTTAGTATTGTCTCTACTGTTCTTAAAGGACAGCCTTCACTACTAGATGCCTTAGATCTTGTTTCCATCTAACTAATTAGCCCTTGGTATGTTATCTCTATATCTTTAATAACGTTCTGGCTATGCTTGTGCGCGCGTAGGTAGTAAGATATTAGGTAACTCCAACTGCCGGTTAACGTCTAATAGGCTTGCTAGTTTGCTTAACACTAAATTTCTAAGTATAGGCACTAAACCTAACTCCCAAGACCTTTTGACCTACACCATTTTGCCTCTTATTGCTACTCTTTTAGCCTATGTATTAAGTCTGGCTGTCCTGTCTTTTTCTAGGACTGCCTAGTTCCCCTTACTATCTAATACTACCTAATTCTCTTCTATATTTCTTCTGTTGTCTCTTCTATTTAGCTAGTAGTTCTTTTATAGCTGGTAGTTCTTTTATAGCTGGCAGTTCTTTAATAGTTATAGTATATTTGTGCGTGTCTCCTATGTATATAGTTGTGTATAAAGTACTAGACTTCTAATCTAAAGAGCTTGCCGTCATCCCTACGTGGAATGCCAAATAATATATAAAAGGGTACGGTGTCTCTCTAATAGAAAGTCTGTCTGTCTGTTAGTTGGTTAATTAGTTATAATCAGTTAGAATAAATTAGTAGAAAGTAGTTAGTAAGAAAGAAAGAAAAGAAAGTATTTCCTGTAACTAGTAGGGTCGTGTTATCTATATAAGAGGGAGGGAAGCCAAAGGCTCTATAAATATAGGAAAATGCTAAGATAGTAGGCAACGTCCAGTCTACACCACCACAATACTTAGCGTAGAAAAAAGGTTAGCGACTAGACGGAGCCGCGATTGTAACGGAACCTTATAGCAGGAACTACGGTAGGTCCTATTATTAGGCTAGGTATGTAGGTAAGAACAAATCAACAACGTAATAATAACTGGTGGAGTGGTTGCCCAATAGATTAACTCCAATTATATTCTAAGATTCACTATAAGGAGAGAACTATCTATGGTAGGGACTAAGGTCCTTTAAATACACAACCGTACTCCTAAGAA
>Ga0307507_10000844_pt1 | contig 68010 bp, 21 predicted proteins | sample 7_EM_MG_FD_207223 | JGI IMG/M metagenome (GOLD analysis project Ga0307507, IMG submission 207223) | Populus trichocarpa ectomycorrhiza microbial communities from riparian zone in the Pacific Northwest, United States - 7_EM | ecosystem: Host-associated > Plants > Roots > Unclassified | place... | reverse complement strand
AACCGTAGAGTCCTATTCTACCTAGTTGGGGTGGAAAAGCTCTGCACGGGCACTTTTATCCTTATCGATTGCGATATTTTATGCATTTTCTATTGGATAAGGATATTTTATGCTCGCTTATTCGCATTATCCAAAACCACACTGCTCTCATAATCCGATTGAACACGTAGTAGCGAAATAAGGGGTGGCGGCCAAACCGACTGTCCTGATACTTAAGCATATGCTTGGCGTACGCAGCTAGGGTAACCGTACGGCTTCGTGGCATATTAAAATCTGCTTTGCCATAAGGAAATAGGGTAGGAAAGGCGCTGCGCATAATGAAACTAGCTGATTACTTAGAGAGAGGTGTCTATCGCATAGTAGGAACCTCTAGGCCCGCTTGTAGGTCTTGTTGGTGTTAAACCTTACGACTTAAAAGCTCCAATTTATTAAAGTTAGGTACTAGATTAGGAACTAAAGTATTTAGTACGTTATTATTGAATTCGCTATCTAGTATATTACTGCCAAGCTCGGCAGGTAGAGGATTAATAGCAGGAGGATGTTGTATAGGAGCAGCAGGGTGAGCCGTCAGGCCACTAGAATTAGACTCTGACTCGTTAATATAAGGTAGCTGATCTAATATAGAGCTATTTTCAGGTAAGCTGGTAAGCCGGGTGCTATATATTTTAACGTCATGATAATCAGGATAATTAACCTTTAGAAAGTAAAGCTACCGTGCTATAGCAGAGCGCCTTACGGTATACCGCTTGGTGAACCGCTGACTTAGGTATTTGCCACCCTCTACTGCCGTAGGCTTCACAACTAGTATATCAAGTTTAGTAGGTAGCCGTGGTAGCTGCCTCTAAGTCTTTGGTGTGTTCTGGCCAAAGCAGCAGACGTGGCCAGTATAGCGGTGTTGCTGGCCGCGTATATGCATGACTTGCAGATGAACGTATACGCGCGCAATTAGAAGCTCCTCTACCACGGTAAGTATAGGTAGGAAGCCAGGAATAGGCCCCAGATCGAGCCCGTTGCTTTCACTAAATAGGGGAGGAAGGGTTAGATCCTTGAGGCTATTGGCGTCCTTAACGCAGGCTTTGCATACACCTATATTATCACCCTCTGTAGCTAGGCCCATTTGGAACCACCGCTCCTTGCAACGACTGCATGTCTCCATACATTCAGCCTGTAGTATACTCCTGAACTTCTTGATTCGCTCCCAATCGACAACCGAAACGGGTAGTGGTGTGGCCGTAGTTGGAGCTTGCCGTGAGGGAGCTTGCCGTGAGGGAGCTTGCCGTGAGGGGGCTTGCCGTGAGGGGGCTTGCTGTGAGGGGGCTTGCCGTGAGGGAGCTTGCCGTGAGGGGGCTTGCCGTGAGGGAGCTTGCCGTGAGGGGGCTTGCTGTGAGGGGGCTTGCCGTAAGGGGGCTTGCCGTGAGGGAGCTTGCTGCGAGGGAGCTTGCCGCAAGGAAGGTGGTATTGGCGATAGAGTAGGTGTTGGCGGTAGAGCAGGTATTAGCGGTAGAGTAGGCATAGGAGCTAGTTCCGGTAAGGACGTATTTAGGCCATCTGGAGTGCCTCTTCTACTGCACGGAGCTTTATCTGTGGTATATAGCGGAGGAGTAGGTGAGTAAGCTTTACCCCGCTGATTAAGAATATGGTGCTCCCGTTATACTGGGTCAAAGCGCCTGACGATCGCCCTCGCGTAACGATCGCCCGCACAGAAATCATCAAAATTTCAATAATTTTTATCTCCACCAATATGACCCCGATTGAGGCCGCGCTGGATTCGTTGAAATCGCTGAAGCTTAGAGAAACTCCTAATTATGCTAAAATATCAAAAAAGTACGGTTGCGATTGAAATACGTTGTCGCGACGGCACCGAGGTATTTAGGGCACTATGGCACGAAAGCTTGAAAATTAACGACTCCTTAACAACACCCAGGAGAAAGAGCTTGTACGATACATTAACAGCCTTTGTAAGCGAGGATTGCCCCCTTTAAGACAGATAATACGCAATTTTGCCTCTAAAATTGGCTGTAGGGAGGCGGGTAAGTTATAGGCCGATCGGTTTATTAAGAGATGGGAGGTTGACCTTATATCTTAGTAGACATCCGGCATGGATACAAATAGGAAAAGAGCCGATTTAGCCTTTAAATACTTATTATATTTTAAGCTGTTACGACATAAAATTAAACAATACAAGGTAGATCCCCGGCATATATATAATATGGATAAGAAAGGCTTCTTAATCGGTATACTATTGAGGATAAAACGGATCTTCTCTAAACGGAGATATGAAGAAGGGGGCATTAAGCAGATAATTTAGGATGGCAATCGTGAGTGGATTACAATAATTGCATATATTTACGTAGACGGAAGCTCTCTTACTCTAGCACTAATTTATTAAGCGCTTACTAGAAACATATAAGACACCTAGTTATAGGATTTTAACCCTATAGTATATAAGGCCTTTTTTGCTTTATCTCTAAGTGGCTAGACGAACAACAATTTAGGGCTAAGATAGCTCAAACAAGTGTTTAATCGGGAGACAAAAGTAAAAGTATATCGGGCCTATCGACTTCTAATACTTAATAGCCATAGATCACATATTACAAAGGAGTTTATATAGTATTGTAACAACAATAGGATCCTCCTAGTACTCTATCCACCTTATTCAACTCATACGCTGCAGCCTCTCGACGTTAGTATGTTTAAGCCTCTCTTAACGGCTTACTTAGCTGAGCTGGCCGACTTTATAGATAAATGCTAAGGTCTCTGCATAATTACAAAAAGAGACTTCTTTAGGCTGTTTAACAAGGCCTGGTAGGAGTCCTTTAAGTCAAATACTATCCTCTCGGCCTTTAAAAAGTGTAGGCTATCTCCTTTTAACCCACAGAGAGTCCTATCTTGGTTTAATATAAATGAGGATAAACGGCCTTCTTTAAGTAAGTCTTTAAACTCAGTACTTAACGCGTCGGATTGGAGAAAGATTAAGAGGCTTTTACGTCAAGTTGTTACGGATATTTATAATAAACGCTCTCGGCAACTTAGTTAAACTATCCACTTAATATCCGTACGTAGTGTACTCCTAGAGAACGAGAACGATCGTCTCCAAGAGGCTCTTATTAATAAGAAGAAGAAACACCAGCGTAGTAAAGCTCTCCTACTCAAAGCACCCCTATAGTATAATAGTGGAGCAATCTTCTAGTCACTAAATAAGGTTCAAGAAGCCTAAGAGCGTTAGGCTTAAAAGGATACCAACACGGAGGCATTATAATACTAAAAGAAGGAGGAACAAGAACGTAGGGAGGCTAAGAAGGCTGAGAAGGCCTGTATGCTAGAGGAAAGGAAGCGTATGAGGGCTACTGTAAAGGAAACTCGACTCCGAACACAGGCCCAAAAGGCGGCTGAACGAGAGGCTGCAAAGCTGTATTAGCAATTAACTTAATACCAAAAAAAGGGCTCTAAAGGCAAAGGCAAGCAGAAGGATGTTACACCAGAAATTTCTAGTGATGAGGTAGATAAGGTGGATAAGGAATTATTTGTAGAGCTGGTAGCCCCCACCCCAGCTTGAAGTCGTCGCAATAGGCAAATCAACCTCCCAAGGAGGTTTTGTACCTAATAAATTGCCCTACGAGAGTCTCCAAGCTCTGTAGATTGTTATACTAAAAAATTGACTCAATTTACGATTTCTATAGAGCTGTAGAGCTTTAAAAGTTAAACGTGGTTACACCAAAAATCGATCGTTACGCGAGGGCGATCGTCAGGCGCTTTGACCTAGTATTGCCCTAATTGTCTTCCGCCGTTAAGCTATTTTAGGGGTATCTCGGCTGTTCTGGCCGCGAGGTAGGAAGGCGTTCTTAGTATTATTTTTAGGTGGAGCAGTTCGCTGGCGCCTTGCAGAATGATTATTAGTAGTAGAACCTAACTCTATAAGAGCTCTCCGCTTATTTAAATCATATTTGGAGGCCTAGAAAGGTAAGCAGAAGTAGAAGTAATAGATAGGGAAGACGCACCTTTGACCGACATAACTGGTATAGCTTTAAAAGCTTCTTTAAAGGGCCGTCTTTGACAAAGTTAAGGCGGGGCTTATGGATATAGCACTTGCTGCACTTAATCATAGTAGGATCTGCCATGTATATAATGTATATAGTAGTATTAATAGAGGTGTCAACAAAAAGGAAGGTGCAATACTAAGATATTTTGATGTTTATAATATTTTTAATGTTTGTTATATGGATTCTGCTACAACCTACCGCCCGTAAGTTTTTTTCTAACTAATTAGAAGCCAACTTTCAAACCAATTAAAAGCTGGCTTGGCGGAAGTTTAAATTCTAGGACACCCACCTACCTAAAAGTATAGACCACTCGTACCTTGGGTTAATAAGAGATTTTAATCTAGAGCTAATTTGCGACTAAATGAGCTCTAAATCTAGAGTTTTAGGCTTTATATTGAACTGACGCCAAGAGCTTTACTTTAGAAGCCTTATACGGTAAATTTACTAACTTTTTAATACATTTTAGCGTTTTTTTTTTGGCGGTTAGAGGAATGTTAAAATTTCGTAGCTAAAGTTAAGTTAAACTAGAATTTAAGGGGTCGTTCGGTTGCAAGTTTAGATTAGAATAAGGGCTTTAGAATAGAGTTGACCTAGAGCTTTAATCTGATTTTAAGGCGACCGTTCGGTTGAATTCCAGTTCAACTTAACTTCAGCTATAAAATTTTGATGTTCCTCTGACCGCCCAAAAAACACGCTAAAAGTTACTAAAAAGGTGGCAACTTTACCGTATATAGAATCCGAACCGAGGTCTTGGTGTCAGTTCAAATCAGGAGCTCGAAGCTCCTTATTTGAACTCCAGATTGAATCTGAAGGCTTTAGATTGCACACGTCCGTGAAACCCGTAGAGCCACAGACGCGTGTCAAATCGGGAAGGAACGCGTTATTTCCGCCGGACCCCCAGTTTAGATTCAAAAGCGTTAGATTGCAACCGAACGACCCCTAATTTAAACATGTTCATGGTGGTCTTAAGAAATTTGCGCTTCGGCATCGTTGTTGGTTTTAGGTTAACTTGGTGTGAAATCTGGAAGTATAAACATATCCCTTAGAAGACCTTAACATCATATACGTATATCATTAAGACGTTTCGTATCGACTCTAACTCGCTTCCTAATAAGAGCGTCCAATATTAAAATCGTACCAACTTCTACGCTAGATATCGTCACCACCATAAAGCAAATTAAAGAAAGAATTTTTTATAAAAATAGAGAGTAAATTATAGATTAACTTATATATAATATAACAAAGCCCTATAGGAGTACTACGGTGGACTTATTAATAGGCTAGGTATATCCCATGCGCCGTTAATAAAGGTCTAGTAGTTGTTACGGACAGCTTAAGTACGATGTTACGACTACTTGGAGAAGAGTCGGAAGAAGCTAGTTGGTTAATATAGGCACGGTCCAGAATAGATCTGGTAGAACCATGTGACGAAGAGTAGTAGCCAAGGTTACGTGGCGTTAAACGTATTAACTGTATTAAACGGAAGGGACGTTATGTTTAATACAGATAACACGCACCTTACGTATAAGGAGGGTTTCCTAGGAGTATAGTTATATATTTAAAGGACCACAGTCCCTACTCTAGATAGTTCTTTCCTTATAGTGAATCTTAGAATATAATTAGAGTTAGTCTGTTAGGCAACCACTCCACTAGTTATTATTACGTTATAAAATTGTTCTTACCTATATACCTAGCCCAATAATAGGACCTACCGTAGTTACTACTATAAGGTTCCGTTATATATTTACTACTAAGGTTAAATAATATGCCACCTAAAGCACTAGTTATAACGCTATTAACGGCAGCTACAACCTTAGGCGTAGGGGGAGATACTAGTATGGTAGATACGGACTCTCAGTTAATTACGCAAAGTCAGTTATAGGAAATAGTTAATTACTTATAAAATAATAGTAGGATACTTAAAAAACGCATTAATAGAATTAGAGCAGTAAAGGTTAAGCTACCTTTAGTCAAACGGTTCTTAGGAGAGAAGTTAAAGCTTAAGGGATTTCTTACGCAGATGTACTTTAAGGTTATACAAGAAGGAGCGAAGTTAGTAATATTATTAGATTAAGTAGCCTATATAGGATTGTTCCTAACAGGGAGGGCACTTAAGTAGTTTAAACCGTATTTTATGGAAATATAGGCTAATAGTATAACAACTACTAACTAGGATATACGGTATATATTTACTAGTTAGAACGGGTTCGCAGAACGGTTAATATAGATATTTAGAGACCTAGAGGTAATAACTATAGCGGAACAAAAGCTTTAGAACTTAGTACAACGTACTTTAGCAATTAAGTATACAACTTAGTTTTAAACACTAGCTATATAGGTTAAGTGGAATAATAGGGCGCTTATAGCACAGTATAAATAAGGACTTAAGGCTAAAGTCTAGGATATAATTATCCTAATGGAAGATACGGATACTCTAAGGGAGTTAATAGACTAGTTAATAAAGATTAATAATAGGATCTATTAAAGAGAATAGACCAAGAAAGGTTAGGATAGAGTTCTATAGTTATATAAGGCGCAGAGTACGCAATAACCGATATAGAGTTAAAAACTATGGAATGGCGCGGAGCTAATAGACCTAAGCGGTACTAAAGAAACCCAAAGGTGGGAAAAGAAACTATAGAAATCTAGAGGTTAAGGATCTAGTAATTAAAGGACTAGGGAGTAGAGGCTAAACTAGGAATCTTAATAGCAGAAGACATTTAGGCGGACTCTATAGCAAAATTAGTGGTTTAGAGATAGAGCTTATATAAATTGCGGAAAATAGGGTTATTTTACTAGAGACTATAAAGGTAGTTAGAGTAACTACGCGGTAAAAGGAACTAGACTAGTAGGAGATATATATATATAGAGGAACGACGGTGCACTGCAAGGAATAAAAAAATGTTTAATTAACAGCTTTGCGTTTTGTTATAACAACACATACTAAATTTATAAGAATGCTAAGTACGGCGCAAGCTATTGGCTATAGGAGCTATTATTATTTAAGTTTAAAGGAACTAATAAACCAGCTCGCAGATCGGACGTTAAAGATAATAAGTTTAACATAGGCGAAGCGTTTACCAATGATAAGGTAATAAAAGTAGCTTACTAGGAGTATGCAGACCTCGGAGAAGTTAAAATAGAAGTAAAAACTAAGACCACTACAAAACGAGGTTTAGTAACGGGTATTATAATACTATTAGATACGATTTCTATCGCTTTATAAAATAAAAGGAGTAACGTTTAGAAGAAACTAAGTAAGTAGATAATTGCTAGTACTAGCTTATTACTTAATAAAGGCAAAAGGCTATAGGTTTAAGACTCTTATAATAAGATAAGAAAGGCTCTAGACTTATAAGATATAATAAGGATAGCTTAGGAACCTATAATAGAAGAAACCCGATGGGAAAGGGTAGTAACTTAGTTTATAGATAAATAAATAAGTATAGGACACAAGTTTAAGAACTATAAGTTTAGGGAACGAATAAGAACGTTAGCAATCCTAAGGGAACATAGTGTTTAGCCTAAAGATTGAAAAATTAATATAAGGATTAAGAAGTAAGATGACTTTAAAGACTTAGCTACAGGACGTAGAGTGTAAAAAATTATGGATAAGTTTAGAGCAAGAATTATCGCATAGTAAGAGTAGAAACTAGATAAGAGATCTAGTATACCAGGTTATATAAGGGACAGAGCACCCGTATAAAGAATTACTAACAGGCCTAAGGTAGGGACGCCTAGAGTAAAGTAGCTAAATAAACTAGAACAAGAAGAGGATCTAGGGATTCTAACTAGGTTTAAAGAAAGGTATACTAAAGGGTGTTATAATATAGCGATAATAAGGTACTTTCTAATAGATAGACTATATACACTAAACCAGTTATATAGAAAGTGGTATAGGTAATAAAGTAACAATAAATAGGCAGATTTCTATATGTAGCTGGATAAAAAAGTTGTCTAAGACTAACCTATTACAGAAAAACGCATAAGTTATATTAAAGGAGTATTAATTATAATGTTAAGGAACCTAGAAGAAGGATCTAGGGACTAGAGAAGTAAGAGATAAGTCTTAGTACCTATAGAAGAAAGACTAATAGTTAGATTAGCTAGATAAAGGTTTAAACTTAAGAGTAAAGATAAGCTAAGAGTAGACCTAAATCACTTAGCGTATTATATACTATTATAAATAGCTTATATAGATGACACGTATAATATACATAGAGTACTAAAAGATAAGAACCGGAAATACCTATTAAGGATATATTAGGCACTAGAAGAAAAGCGGTTTAGGGACGCTAAGTATATATATAGATAGCACCTAGTAGAAGTATAAGGTTAAGGGGACTTAATACTTTAACTAGGAAGATTCCTTATAAAAGAGTGCCTAGACAGATAATAGTGGTAGGAGTGCCTAGAAAACACTTATCTATAGCATATAGAGAATAAAAAATAAACTAAGTATTAGCTAAAGTTGGACTAAGTATAAGCAGGATCTAGTAGCCAATAGTTAGAAAAGGGGGAGGTGTATAGGACTAGAGGGAACTAGTATTAGAGCCTTAGATATTACGGACGCTTTAAGTACAATATTACAACTACTTAGAGAAGAGTTGGAGGAAGCTAGTTGGTTAATATAGGTACAGTCTAGGATAGATCCGGTGGAACTATGTAACGAGGAATAGTAAGCGAGTTATGTAATGTTATACGCGGTATACGGAGTATACGCAGTGTACGCTATATATAATATGTATAACACGTACCTTACGTACAAGAGAGGATTTCTTAGGAGTATAGTTATATATTTAAAGAACCTTAGTCCCTACCATAGATAGTTCTCTCCTTGTAGTAAATCTTAGAATATAATTAGAGCTAATCTATTAGGCAACCACTCCACCAGTTATTATTATATTGTTGTTTTGTTCTTACCTATATACCCAGCCTAATAATAGAACCTACCGTAGTTCTAGCTATAAGGTTCTGTTATATATTTACTACCAAGGTTACAGTATTTAAATAAGATTAAACAATATGCCACTAAGAGCAGTACTAGTTACAACGGCGTTGACGGCAGCCATAACCTTAGGGCCAGGTGATACTAGTATAGATAATAGGGATTCTTAAGTAGTTATACAAGGTTAGTTATAGGAAATGGTTGATCACTTATAAGATAATAATAAGATACTTAAAGAACGCATTAATGGAATTGGAGTAGTAAAGATTAAGTTACCTTTAATTAAACGATTTTTAGGAGAGAAGTTAAAGCTTAAAGGATTTCTTACGCAGATATACTTTAAGGTAGTACAGAAAGGAGCGAAGTTAGCAATATCGTTAGATTAAATAGCCTATGCAGGATTGTTCCTAATGGGGAGGGCACTTAAGTGGTTTAAGCCGTATCTTATGGAAATATAGGCTAATGGCATGACAACTACTAACCAGGACGTACGGTATATATTTGCTAGTTAGAATAGGTTTATAGAGTAACTAATATAGATATTTAGAGACCTAGAGGCTATAACTACAGCAGAACAAAAGCTTTAGAACTTGGTATAACGTACTTTAGCAATTAAGTATACAATATAGTTTTAAACACTAGCTATATAGGTTAAGTGGAATAATAGGGCGCTTATGGTATAGTATAAATAAGGACTTAAGGCTAAAGTCTAGGATGCAATTATCCTAATAAAAGATGCGGATACTCTAAGAGAGTTAATAGATTATTTAATAAAGATTAATAACAGGATCTACCAAAGGGAATAAGCTAAGAGAGGGCAAGACAAAGTTCTATAGTTGTATAAGGCGCAGAGTACGCAACAATAGATATAGAGCTAAAAACTATAGAATGGCGTAGAGCTAATAGACTTAAGCGGTACCAAAGAAACCTAAAGATGGGAAAAGAAACTATAGAAACCCAGAGGTTAAGGATTAAGTAATTAAAGGACCTAGGAGCAGAGGCTAAACTAGGGATCTTAGCAGCAGAAGACGTTTAGGTAGACTCCATAGTAAGAAAGATAGTTTAAAGATAGGGCTTGTATAAATTGCGGAAAATAAGGTCATTTCGCCAGAGACTATAAAGGTGGTTAAAGTAACTATATAGTAAAGGGAACCAGACTAGCAGACGGCATATATATACAGAGGGACAACGGTGTACTATAAGGAATAAAAGAGTGTTTAATTAACAGTTTTGCGTATTATTATAACAACGTATACCAAATTTATAAGGATACTAAGTACGGCGTAAGCTATTAGCTATAGGAGCTATTATTATTTAAGTTTAAAGGAACCAACGAACTAGCTCATAGATCGGATATTAAAGACGATGAATTTAACATAGGCAAAGCATTTACCGATAATAAGGCAATAAAGGTAGCTTACTAGGAGTATATAAACCTTAAAGAAGTTAAAATAGAAGTAGAGGCTGAGACCATTACAGAACAAGGTTTAGTAATGGGTATTGCGATACTATTAGATACGATTTCCATCGCTTTATAAGACGATAGGAGTAATATTTAGAAGAAACTAAGCAAGTAGATAACTACTAGTACTAGCTTATTACTTAATAAAGACAAAAGGCCATAGGCTTAAGATTCTTAAGACAAGATAAGACATACCTAAGGACCCACAACGGATGAAAACTAATAGGAAAGGGTAGTAACCTAGTTTAGTAACAAACGAATAAGTATAGGACGTAAGTTTAAGAACTATAAGTTTAGGGAATAAATAAGAACGTTAGCAATTCTAGGTAAATATAGTATTTAGCCTAAAGATTAAATAGTTAATACTAGGATTAAAAAGCAAGACGACTACAAAGATCTAGCTATAAAACGTAGAAAATAAGAAACTATAAATAAGTTTAGGATAAGAATTATTATATAGTAAGAGCAAAAGCTAGACAAGAGGTTAGCTATGCCAAGTTGTATAAGAAACAGAGTACCTATATAAAGAGTTATTAATAGGCCGAGTGTAGGGACACCTAGGGTAAAATGGTTAGATAAACTAGAATAAGAAGAGGATCTAGATATTCTAACTAGGTTCAAAAAAAGACATACTAAAGGATATTATAATGTAGCGATAACAAGGTACTTTCTAATGGATAAACTATACACACTAAACCAGTTGTATGGAAAGTGGTATAGGCAACGACATAATGATAAATAGGCAGATTTCTATATATAGCTGGATAAAAAAGTTGTCTAAAACTAACCTATTATAGAGAAACGTATAAGTTATATTAAAGGAGTATTAATTATAATGTTAAGGAACCTAGAAGAAGGATCTAGGGACTAGAGAAATAAGTAATAAATCTTAGTACCCATAGCAGAGATACCAGTGGTTAGGTTAACTAGGTATAGGTTTAAACTTAAGAATAAAGATAAACTAAGAGTTAACCTAAAACATGCAGCGTATTATATACTATTATAGATAGCTTATGTGGATAATATATATAATATATATAGAGCACCTAAAGATAAGAACCGGAAGTACCTAGTAAGGATATATTAGGCACTAGAGGAAAAGTGGTTTAGAAATACTAAGTATATATATAGTTAGCACCTAGTAGAAGTATAAGGTTAAGGGGACTTAATACTTTAACTAGGAAGATTCCTTACAGAAGAATGCCTAGATAAATAATAGTAGTAGGAGTGCCTAGAGAACACTTATCTATAGTATATAGAGGAAAAGAAACAAACTAAGTATTAGCTAAAGTTAGACTAAGTATAGGCAGGATCTAGTAGCTAATAGTTAGAAAAAGGGGAGGCGTATAGAACTAGAGGGAACTAGTGTTAGAGCCTTAGACCCTTAAAGGAATTTAAGGTTAGCACCTAAATTTATAAGTTAAGTAGCAAGATTAGCAGTTTAAAGTGTTGGTAGATAGTAGAGTAATTAGGAACCACATATTACCAAAGGCAGTAGAAAGGATAGGGTTACTATATAGACAGAAAAAACACCTATATCCACTTATAACAATTTTAAGAGATTAGATAGCCTATAGAGGAGGTATTATTAATCTTAAAATAGGACCTATTTAGATAACTATTAAAGGGAGACTAGTTAGAATGTCTTTTAATATCCTATTATTAGGACAGGATAAGGCGATACTAGGAATGCCTTAGTTATAGGAGTACAATCTAAAGATTAATTAGGTTATAGGTTAAGTTAATATTAAGGATATATAACGGCGTAAAGTGCGACAGTAAACTAAGTTGGTATGGTACTAAGTTGGAGTAACGTATAAGGAGACTAAGCGAGGCTTAAGTTATATACTAAAGAGATACCATAAGTATAGTAAAAAGTTATAGTTACTAGAAAGTAAAAAGCTGTTAGAGTATATAGCTTAAGACTATAAGATAGAATTAGAAGAGGGAATAAGTCTAAAGTTCTTTCTAATCTATAAGCTTACTAAAACCGAGTTAGTAGCGCTTAAGGAGTTTATTTAGGAGAACTTATAAAAGGGATATATTAGACCATTATAGTTATTAGCAAAATATCCAGTACTGTTTATCCTAAAGAAAAACAGAAAACTTAGGATGTGTATAGACTATAGATAGTTAAACAGCATTACTAGGAAGAATAGGTATCCTTTACCCTTAATTAGCAAAATCTAAGATAGGATAGGCAATGTAAAGATCTTTATAAAGATAGATCTAAGATAGGCGTACCATTAGATTAGAATTAAGAAAGGCGATAAATAGAAGGCAGCCTTTAGGTCAAAGGAAGGACTATATAAGCCATTAGTTATGCAATTTAGGCTTATAAATGCACTAGTAACATTCTAGAAGCGAATTAATAGTGTATTAGGAGAACACCTAGATGAATTTATTATAGTATACCTTAACAACATTATTATCTACTTAGAGAGTAAGGAAGAACATAGAGAACACATTAAATAGGTCTTAAAGAGACTATAAAAAGAATAGATGCTAGTAGTAATTAAAAAATGCGAGTTCTTTATCTAGAAGACTGATTTTGTTAGATTTATTATTAAATTAGGCTAACTTAGTATAGATCCAAAGAAGATTAAGGCTATAGTGAATTAGTAAGAACTAGAGAATATTACGCAGTTAAAATCGTTCCTAGGGTTTTGCAATTACTGTAGAAGATTTATAGCACAATAGTTACAGGATATTAAGCCATTTACGCAGTTAACAAAGAAAGAAGAACTATAGGTGTAGGGAAAGGAGTAACAAGAACTATTTAAGAAAGTTAAAGAGTTATTTACCTAGGAGCCAGTTCTTAAGATCTATTAACTAGGTCTAGAGATAGTTATAAAAACAAATATATTAGACTTTACACTAGGGACATGCTTTATATAGAAATATCAAAATAGATAGCACCCAGTGGCATACTATAGTCGGAAAATAACACTACTAGAATTAAACTATGACATCTATAACAAGAAGTTATTAGGTATAGTTATAGCACTTAAAAAATAGAGAGCATTTTTACAAGGCATAGAGAAACTATTTATGGTTAAGATGGATTATAAGAACCTTACAGGATTCCTAATAATAAAGGAACTTAACTAAAGACAGGTTAGATGGGCGGAAATGCTTACAAAATACTATTTTAAAATTTAGTATACTAAGGGTATAGATAATGCACAAGTAGACGCTCTAAGTAGAAAGGCTAAACTATAAAGTAATAAAAAGCTATTAGGAGCTTTATTACGAAAGAATTAAGATGGATTAATTAGGTATAATTATCTAAAGATTATAGCAACTAAGGAAAGTTAGATCTATAAATTACTAGAGAGTGATTAGATATAGAAGATCTAAGAAGTATAAGTAGAGGATCTAGACTTAAAGTAATATAAAAATAGAGAAGCAACATATATGCCTAAGTCTATTATAGAAGAATTTGTTAAGGAATTCCATAAGGGAATAATATAAGGATATAATAGAGCTATAGGCTTAGTGTTAAGACTTTAAGAGGAATACATTATTTAAGAAATCTGGGGACTAGTAAGATAAGTTATAAAGAAATATCTCGATTACTAAAGAAATAAACCAATAAGGTATAAGCCGTATAGAGGGCTATAACCTGTCGAGACACTAGGAAGACTATAGGAGATTATATTATAGGACTTTATTATTAAGTTACTAAAGTTAAGAGATCCTATTACAGAATAAGATTATAACGCGATTTTAGTAATAGTGGATAAGCTAATAAAGTAGGGATACTTTATAGTATGCACTAAAGAGATATTAGTAGAGAATATTGCTAGAATCTATATAAAAGAAGTGTTTATAAGATATAGAGCACTAAACAAGATTATATTAGACAGAGATCTAAGATTTATAGTAGTATTTTAGGAAGTATTTCTAGCAGAATAAGGGGTTCGCGTAGTAATATCTATAGCGTATTATCCGCAGACGGACGGATAAACGGAAAGACTAAACTAGACACTAGAGCAGTATTTAAGGCACTATATTAATTACGCATAGAATAATTAGGTATTGTTATTACCAGTTATATAGTTTGCATACAATGCAACACCATAAAAAGGAATAGGGATATTACCATTTAAGGCAAATTACGGATATAAGCTAAGAATATCGTTATTGCTATATTAAGTAAAAAAGACAAGTAGCATAGCTAAGTACAGAATAGAGATATTAATAAATCTTTATGCAGACCTTAAAGAAACAGCTAAACTAGTATAAGAACAAATAAAAAGGTACTATAATGCTAAGAAATCTAAGGGACCAGATCTTAAGAAGGGGGATAAAGTATGGCTACTATATAAAAACTTTAAGAGTTAACGACCAAGTAAGAAGTTGGACTATATTAGACTAGGACCTTTTAAAATTAAGCAAAGAATTTTATTGGTTATATATAAGTTAAACCTACTAGCTAAAATAAAAATCTACCCTATATAATACGTTGCAATGCTAGAGCTAGTATACGGGAATATTAAGCCACCAGTCTATAAAGCAGACACGTATAGAGGACAAGAGGAAGACAAATAGCAAGTTTTAAAGATTATTAGTTATAAGGATGTAGATAACAAAACGTAGTATAAAGTAAAGTAGATAGGCTATAGTGAGACTACCTAAAAACCACTAAGCAACCTAAGAAACGCTATAGGAAAGGTATAGGAGTATTAGAAGAGAGTAGGTTAGGTAATATTAATAAAAAAGGATTGCCAAAGAATAAGTCACCTAAGGGGGACCTAAAAGGAGTAATTGCTGAGCTACTTAGAGTTGTTTCCCTTGTAGGAGGAAAGCCAGTTCTTTTATTACCTAGCTTAGATAAACCCTGTTAAATAAGTTTCTACTCCTTAGAACGGACCTTCTTACAGATATATTTAAGACAAAGAAGATGGGCAGAGGCCGATAAATAGGCTTTAAGGGTACGCTATTAAGTAGCTATAGCCTCCTACTCTACTTCCTGTAAATAATAAAGCTTATCCAAGGCGCTTAAGAGCTTACTGTTAAGCTTTGCAGCGGTAGATTGAATACAAGACCCTATAATAAGTTACTTAGGGAACTTAAAGACTGTTAAGAGTAATAGGACGCGCACACTTAGCGTTAGAGATAGAGCGAACATCGTAGGACGATTAAACGTTTGCTTTAGTGCACTTTAAGTAAGATGAGGGTTATTAAGATGTAGGACTTGCTATCGCAATATACACTAACCCCGCTTTTGTATAACAAGAATATGGAGACAACATTATTTTACTAAGCAACAGTATAGCAGCCACGGTGCAAGCATAACATTACGCTTAGGAGGAAGAAGAAGCTTTAGGTATAATAAATAAGGATATTAACTAGACTAATTAAATAGACATTATACCTCTAGTAGACGACTTGGAGATATTAGAAATCTTTAAGGACAAAGATAAAAAGGAGGGAGATAGTATTACGGACGCTTTAAGTACAATGTTATAACTACTTGGAGAAGAGTTGGAGGAAGCTAGTTAGTTAATATAGGCACGGTCTAGGATGGATCTGGTGGAACTATATAACGAGGAATAGTAAGCGAGTTACATAATGTTATACACGGTGTACAGAGTATACGTAGTGTACGCTATGTATAATATGTATAACACGTACTTTACGTATAAGAGAGGATTTCTTAGGAGTATGGTTATGTATTTAAAGGACCTTAGTCCCTACCGTAGATAGTTCTCTCCTTATAGTAAATCTTAGAATATAATTGGAGTTAATCTGTTGGGCAACTACTCCACCAGTTATTATTATATTGTTGTTTTGTTCTTACCTATATACCCAGCCTAATAATAGAACCCACCATAGTTCTAGCTACAAGGTTCCGTTACATTAGACCCTTAAGGGGATTTAAAGACAATACCTAAATTTATAAGTTAAGTGGTAAGATTAGCAGTTTAAGGCGTTAATAGATAGTAGAGTAATAAGGAACCATATATTACTAGTAATAGTGGAAAGGATAGGGTTACTATATAGACAAAAAGAACACCTATATCTACTTATAACGATTTTAGGAGATTAGATAGCCTATAGAGGAGGCATTATTAATCTTAAAATAGGACCTATTTAGTTAACTATCAAAGGGAGACTAGTTAAGATGTCTTTTAATATCCTACTATTGGGATAGGATGAGGCGATACTAGGGATACCTTAGTTATAGGAATATAATCTAAAGATTAATTGGGTTATAGGTTAGGTCGATATTAAAGATACTTAATAACGCAAGATATGATAGCAAACTAAGTTAGTATAGTACTAAGTCGGAGTGACGTATAAAGAGACTGAGTAAGGCTTAAGTTATATATTAAAGAGATATCACAAGTATGGTAAAAAGCTGTAGTTACCAGAAAGCGAAAGGCTGTTAGAATATACAGTATGGGACTATAAAATAGAATTGGAAGAAGGAATAAGTCTAAGGTTCTTTCTAATTTATAAGCTTACTAAGACCGAGTTAGTAGCACTTAAGAAGTTTATCTAGGAGAACTTATAAAAGGGATATATTAGACTATTATAGTCGTTAGCAGGGTATCCAGTACTGTTCGTCCTAAAGAAAAATGGAAAACTTAGGATGTGTATAGACTATAGGCAGTTAAATAGCATTATTAGAAAGGATAGGTATCCTTTACCCTTAATTAGCGAAATCTAAGATAGGATAGGTAACGTAAAGATCTTTACAAAGATAGATCTAAGATAGGCGTACTATTAAATTAGGATTAAGGAAGGCGACGAATAGAAAGCAGCCTTTAGGTTAAAGGAAGGACTATATAAACTATTGGTTATATAATTCGGGCTTATAAACGCACTAGTAACGTTCTAGAAGCGAATTAATAGTGTGTTAGGAGAATACCTTAATGAGTTCGTTATAGTATATCTTAATAACATTATTATCTACTTAATAAGCGAGGAGAAATATAGAGAATATATTAAGTAGGTTTTAAAGAGACTATAAGAAGAACAAATGCTAGTAGCAATTAAAAAATGCGAGTTCTTTACGAGGAAGACTGATTTTGTAGGATTTATTATTAAATTAGGAAAAATTAGTATAGACCTAAAGAAAGTTAAAGCTATAGTAAGTTAGTAAGAACTAGAGAATGTTACGCAGTTAAGATTATTTTTAGGGTTTTGTAACTACTATAGGAGGTTTATTATACAGTGGTTAAAGAATATTAAACTGTTTACTTAATTAACGAAGAAGGAGAAACTGTAGGTGTAGGAAACCGAGTAAAAGAAGTTGTTTAAAGAACTTAAGGAGTTGTTTACCTAGGAGCTAATTCTTAAGATCTACTAACTAAGGTTAAAAACGGTTGTTAAGATAGATGCATTAGACTTTACACTAGGAGTATATTTGCTATAGAAGCATCAGGACGTATAGCATTTAGTAGCGTACTATAGTTAAAAAATAACACCACTAGAGTTAAACTACAATATTTATAATAAGGAGTTACTAGGTATAGTTACAGTACTTAAGGAATAGAGAGCGTTCTTATAAGGCACAGAGAAGCCATTTATAGTAAAAACGGATTATAAAAACCTTATAGGATTCCTAACAACAAAGGAACTTAACTAAAGATAAGTTAGATAGGCGGAGATGCTTACAGAGTACTATTTCGAAATTTAGTATACTAAGGGTATAGATAACGCACGAGCAGACACTCTAAGTAGAAAAGCTAAACTATAAAGTGACGAAAAGCCATTAGGAGATTTGTTGCGAAAAGATTAAGACGGATTAATTAGGTATAATTATCCAAAGATAGCCGTAATATAAGAAGGTTAGATCTATAAGTTACTAGAGAGTAATTGGATATAGAAGATCTAAGAAGCATAGGTAGAGGATCTAGACTTAGAGTAATACAAAAACAGAGAGGTAATATATATGCCTAAGTCTGTTGCAGAAGAGTTTATAAAAGAGTTTTATAAAGGAACGATATAAGGACACAACGGAGCTACGGGCTTAGTGTTAAGACTTTAAAAGGAGTACATTATTTAAGGAATCTGGGGACTAGCCAGGTAAGTTATAAAAGAGTGTCTAGATTGCTAAAGAAATAAATTAATGAGGTATAAACCGTACGGAGGGCTATAACCTATTAAAATACTAGAAAGACCGTGAGAGGTTATATTGTGGGACTTTATTATTAAGTTACTAAAGTTAAAAGATCCTATTATAGGACAAGATTATAACGCAATCTTAGTAATAGTGGATAAGCTTATAAAGTAGGGATACTTTATAGCGTATATAGAAGAGATATTAGTAGAGAATATCGCTAGAATCTATATTAAGGAAGTGTTTATAAGACACGGGGCACTAATAAAGGTAATATTAGATAGAGATCTAAGATTTATAGTAGCGTTTTAGGAAGTGTTTCTAGCAGAATAAGGGGTTTGCGTAGCAATATCTATAGCATATTATCCGCAGACGGATGGATAAATAGAAAGGTTAAACTAGACACTAGAATAGTATCTAAGGTATTATATTAACCATATACAAAATAATTGGGTATTATTATTACTAGTTGCATAGTTTATATATAATGCAACACTATAAGAAGGAATGGGGATATTACTATTTAAGGCAAATTACGGGTACAAACTAAAAACATTGTTATTGCTACGTTAAGTAAAGAAAATAAGTAGTATAGCTAAGCAAAGAATAGAGACTTTAATAAATCTTTATGTAAACCTTATAGAAACAGCCAAACTAGTATAGTAAAGGATGAAAAAGTACTACAATGCTAAGAGATCTAAGGGATTAGATCTTAAGGAGGGAGATAAAGTGTAGCTACTATATAAAAACTTTAAGAGTTAACAACTAAGTAAAAAGTTAGACTACGTTAAACTAGGACCTTTTAAAATTAAGCAGAGAATTTTATTAGTTATGTATAAGTTAAACCTACTAGCTAAAATAAAAATCTACCCTATATAGTATGTCGCAGTATTAGAGCTAGCGTACGGAAGTGTTAAGCTACTAGTCTATAAGGCAGACACGTACAGAGGATAAGAGGAAGATAAGTGGCAAGTTTTAAAGATTATTAGTTATAAGGACGTTGATAATAAAACATAGTACAAAGTAAAGTGGATAGGCTATAGTAAGACTACCTAGGAACTACTAAGCAACCTAGAGAACACTATAGAAAAGGTAAGAGAGTATTGAAAGAAAGTAGGTTAGAAAGCGTTAAAAAAGAATTGCTAAAGAACAAGTTACCTAAGGGGGACCCGTAAGGAAGAGCAACTACTATATTACTTAGAGTTGTTTCCTTCTCCGGAGGAGCTACTTTTTTATTACCCAGCTTAGACAAACCCTATTAGACAAGTTTCCACTCCTTAAAACGAACCTTCTTATAAATATGTTCTAGATATTAAAGACAAGTATAAGCCAGACGCTAGGCTTTAAGGACACGTGTAAACTCTTCTAAGGCATATTAAACCTTAAGTAGCGCGGAGGCTAGCTTACTATTAAGCTTTGCAGTAGCGGATTAAATATAAGACCCTATAATAAGTTACTTAGGGAACTTAAAGACTATTAAGAGTTATGGGATGTGTATATTTAGCGTTAGAGACAAAGCGAACGTCGTAGGACGATTAAACGTTTGCTTTAGTACACTCTAAATAGGAAGAGGGTTGTTAAGACAAAGGACTTGCTAACGTAATATAAACTAACCCCTCTTTCGTATAACGAGAGCAAGGGATCGCCATTACTTTACCTAGTAATAGTATAGAAGAGATAGTACGCAGGCGACGCTTAACCTAGGAAAGAGAAGAGGAGGCTTTAGGCATAATAAGTAAAGATATTAATTAGGTTAATTAAGCGGACATTATACCTCTAGTAGACAACTTAGAGATGTTAGGAATCTTCAAGGACGAAGATAAAGAGAAGGGAGATGGTATTACGGACAGCTTAAGTATAATATTATAACTACTTAGAGAAGAGTTGGAAGAAGCTAGTTGGTTAATATAGGTACAGTCTAGAATAAATCCGGTGGAACTATATAACGAAGAGTAGTAACTAAGGTTATATAGCGTTAAATATATTAACTGTGTTAAACAGAAGGGACGTTACGTTTAATATAGATAATACGCACCTTATGTACAAGGAGGGTTTCCTAAGAGTATAGTTATATATTTAAAGGACTACAGTCCCTACTCTAGATAGTTCTTTCCTTATAGTAAATCTCAGAATATAATTAGAGTTAGTTTATTAGGCAACTACTCCACTAGTTATTATTATGTTGTTAAATTGTTCTTATCTATATACCCAGTCTAATAATAGGACCTACCGTAGTTACTGCTATAAGGCTCTGTTATAGTAGTAAATAAGCTAACCAGATACTCTAGATTTAATGTGGTCTTGGTAAAATAAAGTTATAGATTTAATTAATTAATTATAACATTAAATTAAGGTAATAAAGCTCTAAATTAATATATATTGAAGCCTACGGTCCCTTAATTTAATTAAGGTGTTCCTACTAGTAAGGCCCATGTAGACAGAGAGGTATCTTATATAGAGGGCAACTAAATCTGGTCCTTAGAGGACGGCGTCATCTTGCCTACTCCTTGCTATCGTGAGATTTCTGTGTTGTATTTACTAAAAGCTCTATAAGAGGCTTCCTTCTTATAGGCCTCTTAATTGTTCCTTTTCTACCTACAGATATATAAGCTGCGCAGCTTCGCTCCTTTAGAAGAAGCCGAATAGGCCTCTACCTATAATCCTCTGCCGGTGCCTTATATATATCCTTATCCTCCATTATAGTGGCAGGGCCTAAAGGTTTAGTAAGACGTTTACTATTGTTAAATAAGGCCTTAATAAGGTCCTCGCGGAAAGCTTTATAGGCGCTATGCTTTGGCTAGTAGCCAGGAACAGATTTAGTAGAGAGCTTATAGCAATTTACAACAGTTATATTAAGGAGGAAGTGGTAGAGAGGTCTTTAGGACTTTAAATGTGTCCTCTGCGTATTATAATAAGACCCTAATTAATTAGCCTCGTCAACGCCGCCTATAAAGTGGTTGTATATATCAATAAACTACAGTATTAAAAGTTCCTTTATAGCTTAATCGCCAAAGACTTTTCGCATTTAGTAGGCGCTAGATACGGTAGTAGCAGGGCGTTGCCAAATCCGTTAAACCTAAACTCTACCTAGCAATATATAACGTCAGAACTCGCAGAGCCTTATTTTTAGGTAGCAAACTCACCTAAATCAACTATACTTATAAATAGGACTATATTGACATCCTTCTAAGCAAACTCTATAACAGAGCTGTCCTCTAAAAGTCTTCTATACAATTTACCCCATTTAATCTGGCCTAAATATACCAGCTTAAGGTCTGCAAGAGAACAATTAATTTGCTTAGAAGCTTCCTTTTTTAACTTCTTGGCAGGTATATTAGGGTTATTCTCCCACTCCTTTACTACCTCGCGTCTTGTTTTAGTTGTTCATACTATTTCTATAGCTTCAATTCCTTCCTACCAAAGCTACTTAAGTAGTTTAACACTTATAAAAAGGTTATCCAGCCAGACAATATACTTGTGCTTATTAAAATAATATTTACTGTTAAGCTCCTGCAGGAGAAGATCTAATACCACTACCTACGTTTTTGAGAATCCCTATTCCTTTGTTTAATACTTATCTAAATTAATAAGCCCCTTCTTATTACCTTTTACATGCCAAAGCCAGTTTAATATATAGCCTTAATTAGCCACAACCTATATTTTAAAGCCCTCTGGTATAGGCTTAGTCAGAATATTAATAGTCTTAAATGCTTATCCGGTAAACCGAGCAATTGTTTTATTAACGGCAAGGTAGGTTTTAGGCTTCTAATATTACCGGAAGCAGTCGCGTAAGGTGTTGCTAAGTGTAATAACCTTATTAAAAGGTAATTCTTTAGCTAGGTTAACTAGGTCCTTAGGAAAAGATATATAAAGCTTTAAATTAATCTGCTGCTAATAAGTCTTACTTATATATTCCCTAACAGCAAAATGGTTAACTGCCCTCTTATAGGTCGTCTTCCAATAGTCCTTAATGTCTAATTCTGGTAATGTTGGTCATATAGGGTGACTTACCAATAACAACTACTTGAGTAGGTTATAGTGATGTTATAACGGAACCTTATAGCTTAAACTACGGTGGGTTCTGTTAATGGGCTAGGTATGTAGGTATGACAAAAACAACAACGTAATAACAACTGGTGGAGTGGTTGCCTAATAGATTAACTCTAATTGTATTCTAAGATTTACTATGAAGAGAGAACTATCTGGGTAGGGACTGTGGTCCTTTAAATACACAACCGTACTCCTAAGAAATCCCTTCGCTCCGTTTGTTCTGTCTACTCTGTCTGCTCTGTCCTATAGATTATACAGATTACACAGATTATATAGATCACACTACGTAACCTTGGCTACCATTCCTTATTATATAGTTCCACCGGATCTATCCTAGACCGTGCCTGTATTAACTAACTAGCTTCCTATAACTCTTCTCTAAGTAGTTGTAACATTATACTTAAAGCGTCTATAATACTATCTCCCTCCTCCTTATCTTTGTCCTTGAAGATTCCTAACATCTCTAAGTTGTCCACTAGAGGTGTAATATCCGTTTAATTAATCTAGTTAATATCCTTGCTTATTATAGCTAAAGCTTCTTCTTCTTCTTTAACCCTTTATTATACGCATACAGTTTCCTCCATACTATTGCTGGGTAAGGTAATGCCATCTCTGTGTTCTTGTTATGCGAAAGAGGGGTTGGTCTATGTTGCGCTAGTAAGTTCTACTGCCTGATAACCTTCCTCTTATTTGGAGTGCACTAAAGTAAACATTTGTTTGTCTTGCGACGTTCGCTCTATCTCTAATACTAAGTGTGCGCGTCCTATGACTTTTAACAGTCTTTGAGTTCCCTGAGTAACTTGTTATAGGGTCTTATGTTCAATCTGCTGCTATAAAACTTAACGGTAAGCTCTTAAGTGCCTTAGGCAAGATTCGTCGTCTCTAGGATAAAGACCATATTTACGCTAAGCGGGTGAGAAACGAGGAGCGTTATACCCTTAAAGCTCGTGCCTCTGCTTATACTTGTCTACTTTGTCTTAAGAAAGTGCGTAAGAAGGTTCGTTCTAAGGAGTGGAAACTGGTTTAATAGGGTTTGTCTAAGCTAGGTAATAAAAGGACTAGCTCTCCTCCTATAAGGGAAATAACTCTAAGTAGCTTGGCAATTGCTCCTCTTAGGTCCCCCTTAGGTAACTCTTTCTTTAGTAATCCTTCTTTATTAATACTGCTTGACCTACTCTCTTTTAATACTTCTATACCTTTCCCATAGTGTTCTCTAGGTTGCTTAGTGGTTCCTAGGTAGTCTTACTATAGCCTATCCACTTTACTTTATACTATATTTTGTCATCTACGTCCTTATAACTGATAACCTTTAAAACTTGCCATTTATCTTCCTCCTGTCCTCTATACATATCTGCCTTATAAACTGGTGGCTTAACATTCCTGTGTGCTGGCTTTAGTATTGCAACGTGTTATATAGGGTAGATTTTTATTTTAGCTAGTAGGTTTAACTTATATATAACTAATAAAATTCTTTACTTGATTTTAAAAGGTCCTAGTCTAATATAGTCCAACTTCTTGCTTAATTGTTAACTCTTGAAATTTTTGTATAGTAGCTATACTTTATCCCCCTCCTTAAGATCTGGTCCCTTAGATCTCTTAGCATTGTAGTACCTTTTTATTTGTTCTTATACTAGTTTAGCTGTTTCTTTAAGGTCTGTATAAAGATTTATTAACGTCTCTATTCTTTATTTGGCTGTGCTACTTATCTTTTTTGCTTATTATGGCAATAATGATGTTCTTGGTTTATATCCATAATTTACCTTAAATGGTGATGTTCCTATTCCTTCTTATGGTGTTGCATTATATATAAACTGTATAACTGGTAATAATAATACCCAATTATTCTATGCATAATTGATATAATGCCTTAGATACTATTCTAGTGTCTAGTTTAGTTTTTCTGTTTATCTGTCCATCTGCGGATAATATGCTGTAGATATTGCTGTATAAACCTCTTATTCTGCTAGAAACACTTCCTAAAATACTATTATAAATCTTGGATCTCTATCTGATATAATCTTATCTAGTGCTCTATATCTTGCAAATACTTCTTTTATATAGATTCTAGTAACATCCTCTGCTAATATCTTTTTAGTGTATGCTATAAAGTATCCCCACTTTATTAGCTTATCCACTATTACTAAAATTACGTTATAATCTTGTCCTATAATAGAATCTCTTAACTTTGGTAACTTAATAATAAAGTCCTATAATATAACCTCCTATGGTCTTTCTAGTGTCTTAATAGGTTGTAGCCCTCTATACAGCTTATACCTTGTTAGTTTATTTCTTTAGCAGTCTAGATATTTCTTTATAACTTATCTTGCTAGTCCCCAGACTCCTTAAATAATGTACTTTTTTTAAAGTCTTAACACTAAGCCTATAGCTCTGTTATGTTTTTAAGTTATTCCCTTATAGAATTCCTTAACAAATTCTTCTGTAATAGACTTAGGCATATACATTACTTCTCTATTTTTGTATTGCTCTAAGTCTAGATCCTTTACCTATGCTTTTTGGATTTTCTATATCTAATTACTCTCTAGTAATTTATAGATCTGACTTTCCTTAGTTGCTATAATCTTTAGATAATTATACCTAATTAATCCATCTTAATCCCTTTGTAATAAAGCTCCTAATAGCTTTTTACTACTTTATAGTTCAGCCTTTCTACTTAGAGCATCTGCTTATACATTATCTGTACCCTTAGTATACTAAATTTTAAAATGGTATTCTATAAGCATTTCCGCCTATCTAACCTATCTCTAGTTAAGTTCCTTTATTATTAGGAATCCTATAAGGTTCTTATAGTCTATTTTAATTATAAATGGTTTCTCTATACTTTGTAAAAATGCTCTCTATTTCTTAAGTGCTGTAACTATACCTAATAACTTCTTATTATAGATATTATAGTTTAACTCTGGTGGCGTTATCTTCCAACTATAGTATGCTACTGGGTGCTATCCATCTTAATATTTTTGTAGGAAGTACGCTTCTAGTGCAAAGTCTAATGCATTTGTTTTTATAACCGTCTCTAGACCTGGTTAATAGATCTTAAGAACTGGCTCCTAGATAAATAACTCTTTAACTTTCTTAAATAGTTCTTATTGCTCCTTTCCCTATGCCCATAGTTCTTCTTTCTTAGTTAACTGCGTAAATGGCTTAATGTCCTGTAACCATTGCGCTATAAACCTTTTATAGTAATTGCAAAACCCTAGGAACGATCTTAACTATATAACGTTCTCTGGTTCTTACTAATTTACTATAGCCTTGATCTTCTTTAGATCTATACTAAGTTGGCCTAGTTTAATAATAAATCTAACAAAATTGGTTTTTCTGGTAAAGAACTTGCATTTCTTAATTGCTACTGGCATCTATTCTTCTTATAGTCTCTTTAAGACCCACTTAATATATTCTCCGTGCTCTTCCTTACTCTCTAAGTAGATAATAATGTTATTAAGGTATGCCATAACAAATTCATCTAGGTATTCTTCTAATATACTATTAATTTGCTTCTAAAACATTGCTAGTGCGTTTATAAGCCCGAATTATATAACTAATGGCTTGTATAGTCCTTCCTTTGACCTAAAGGCTGCCTTCTATTTGTTACCTTCCTTGATTCTAATCTGATAGTATACCCATCTTAGATCTATCTTTATAAAGATCTTTACATTGCCTATCCTGTTTTAGATTTTGCTAATTAAGGGTAAAGGATACCTATCCTTCCTAGTGATGTTGTTTAACTATTTATAGTCTATACACATCCTAAGTTTTCCGTTTTTCTTTAGGATGAATAACACTGGATATCCTATTAATAACTGCGATAGTCTAATATATCCCTTTTATAAGTTCTCCTGGATAAACTCCTTAAGCACTATTAACTCTATTTTAGTAAGCTTATAGATTAGAAAGAACTTTAGACTTATTCCCTCTTCTAATTCTATTTTATAGTCCCAAGCTATATACTCTAACAGCTTTTCACTTTCTGGTAACCATAACTTTTTTCCATACTTATGGTATCTCTTTGGTATATAACTTAAGCCTCGCTTAGTCTCCTTATATATCGCTCCAACTTAGTACTATACCAACTTGGTTTACTATTATACTTTATGTTGTTATATATCCTTGATATTAACCTAACCTATAACCTAATTGATCTTTGGATTGTACTCCTGTAACTAAGGCATTTCTAATATTACCTTGTCCTGTCCTAATGGTAGGATATTAAAAGACATTCTAACTAGTCTCCCTTTAATAGTTATCTAAATAGGTCCTATTTTGAGATTAATAATACCTCCTCCATAGGCTATCTAATCTCCTAAAATTGTTATAAGTGGATATAGGTATTCCTTCTGTCTGTGTAGTAACCCTATTCTTTCTACTACCTTTAGTAATATATGGTTCCTTATTGCTCTACTATCTACTAATACTTTAAACTACTAATCTTACCACTTAGCTTTTAAATTTAGGTATTGTCCTTAAACTCCTTTAAGGGTTTAAGGCTCTAACACTAGTTCCCTCTAGTTCTATATACCTCCCCTTTTCCTAACTGTTAGCTGCTAGATCCTACCTATACTTAGTTTACCTTTAGCTAATACTTAGTTTGTTTTTTTTCCTCTATATGCTATAGACAAGTGTTCTCTAGGTACTTTTACTACTATTATCTGTCTAGGTATTCTTCCGTAAGGAATCTTCCTAGTTAAAGTATTAAGTCTCCTTAACCTTATACTTCTATTAGGTGCCAACTATATATATACCTGGCGTTTCTAAACTGCTTTTCCTCTGGTGCCTAATATATTCTTACTAGGTACTTCCGGTTCTTGTTTTTAGGTGCTCTATATATATTATACGTGTTATCTATATAAGCTATCCACAATAGTGTATAATATGCTGCGTGTTTTAGGTTAACTCTTAGTTTATCTTTATCCTTAAGTTTAAATCTATACCTAGTTAACCTAACTACTGGTATCTCTACTACGGGTATTAAAATTTATTACTTACTTCTCTAGTTCCTAAATCCCTCTTCTAGGTTCCTTAACATTATGATTAATGCTCCTTTAATATAACTTATACGTTTTTCTGTAATGGGTTGGTCTTAGATAACTTTTTCATTTAGCCATATATAAAAATCTTCCTATTTGTTGTTGTGTTATTACCTATACCACTTTCTATACAACTGGTTTAGTGTGTATAGTCTATCCGTTAGAAAGTACCTTGTTATTACTATATTATAACATTCTTTAGTATATCTTTCTTTGAACTGGGTTAGAATATCTAGATCCTCTTTTTGTTCTAGTTTATCTAACCACTTTACCCTAGGTATCCCTGCACTTAGCCTATTAGTAACTCTTTATATGGGTGCTCTATTTCTTATATAACCTAGCGTAGCTGTTCTCTTGTCTAGCTTTTACTCTTGCTATATAATAATTCTTATTCTAAACTTATCTATAGTTTTTTATTTTCTACGTCTTGCAGCTAAATCCTTATAGTTATCTTACTTTTTAATCCTAGTATTAACTGTTTAATCTTTAGGCTAAACACTATATTTACCTAGGATTGCTAACGTTCTTATTTGTTCTCTAAACTTATAGTTCTTAAACTTGCGTCCTATACTTATTTGTTTATTACTAAACTAAGTTACTACCCTTTCCTATCGGTTTTTATCCATTATAGGTTCTTAGGTGTATCTTATCTTGTTTTAAGAGTCTTAAGCTTTTTATATCTCTTTTTAAGAATCTTAAGCCTATGGCCTTTTACCTTTATTAAGTGATAAGCTAGCACTAGCAGTTGTCTGCTTGCTTAGTTTCTTTTAAATATTACTCCTATCGTCTTATAAAGCAATGGAAATTGTATCTAATGGTGTCGCTATACCCATTACTAAACCTTGTTTAATAATAGTCTTAGTCTCTACTTCTATTGCGTTATTAAGGGTTAAATACTTCTAGTTAGCCTCCTTTTTATCCTTATTACTAATAATTAATAAGTACTTTAACTCTATTATTATTACTGCTAATCTTTATCCGCACGTTACTATAACATCTTAATTTAGCTTATAGAGTTGATTTTATTTTTTGTCTAACTCTCTAGTTCCTTAGAGTCCTTTTAACTCTGGCTCTTATAGCTAATAGCTTGTACTATACTTAGCGTCCTTATGAATTTAGTATATGTTGTTGTAATAATACGCAAAACTGTTAATTAAATACTCTTTTATTCCTTGCAGTGCACCGTCATCCCTCTATATATACATGCCGTCTACTGGTCTGGTTCCCTTTACCATATAGTTACTCTAACCACCTCTGTAGTCTCTAGTAAAATAACCCTATTTTCCATAATTTATATAAGCTCCATCTTTAAACTATCTTTCTTGCTATAGAGTCCGCCTAAATGTCTTCTACTGCTAAGATCCCTAGTTTAGCCTCTGCTTCTTAGTCCTTTAATTACTAGATCCTTAACCTCTAGGTTTCCATAGTTTCTTTTTCCATCTTTAGGTTTCTTTAGTACCGCTTAGGTCCATTAGCTCTACGCCATTCTATAGTTTTTAACTTTATGTCTATTGTTGCGTGCTCTATACCTTATATAACTATAGAACTCTGTCTTGCCCTCTTTTAGCTTGTTCCCTTTAGTAGATCCTATTATTAATCTTTATTAACTGATTTATTAACTCTCTTAGAGTATCTACATCTTCTATTAGGATAATTACGTCCTAGACTTTAGCCTTAAGTCCCTATTTATACTGTGCCATAAGCACCTTATTATTCCACTTAACCTATATAGCTAGTGTTTAAAACTGTGTTGTATACTTAATTATTAAAGTGCGTTGTACTAAGTTCTAAAGCTTTTATTCTGCTGTGGTTATAGCCTCCAGGTCTCTAAACATCTGTATTAGTTGCTCTATAAACCCATTCTAACTAGTAAATATATACTATATATCCTAGTTAGTAGTTATTATGCTATTAGCCTATATTTCTGTAAGATATAGTTTAAACTACTTAAGTGCCCTCCCTGTTAGGAACAATCCTGCATAGGCTACTTAGTCTAACAATGTTACTAACTTTACTCCTTCCTATACTACCTTAAAGTGCATTTATATAAGAAATCCCTTAAGCTTTAATTTTTCTCCTAAGAATCGTTTAATTAAAGGTAACTTAATCTTTACTGCTCTGATTCCATTAATGCATTCTTTAAGTATCCTATTATTATCTTATAAGTGATTAACTATTTCCTGTAACTAACCTCGCGTAACCACTTAAAAATCCCTATTATCTATACTGGTATCACTTAGCCCTAAGGTTGTAGCTATTATTAACGCCGTTGTAACTAGTGCTGCTCTAGGTGGCATATTGTTTAAGTTTGTTCCAATACTATAACCTTAGTAGTAAATATATAATGGAACCTTGTAGCTTAAACTACAGTGGGTTCTGTTAATGGGCTAGGTATATAGGTATAATAAAAACAATAATGTAATAATAACTGGTAGAGTGGTTGTCTAATAGATTAACTCTAATTATATTCTGAGATTTACTATAAAGAGAGAACTATCTAGGTAGAGACTGTGGTTCTTTAAATACACAACCGTACTCCTAAGAAATCCCTTTGCTCCGTTTACTCTGTCTACTCTATCTGCTCTGTCCTATAGATTATATAGATTACATAGATCACATAGATTATACTACGTAACCTTAGCTACTATTCCTTGTTATATAGTTCCACTAGATCTATCCTAGACCGTACCTATATTAACCAACTAGCTTCCTGCGACTCTTCTCTAAGTAGTCGTAACATTGTACTTAAAGCATCCGTAACAGATATTGGTTAATAAAGCTTATTGATTAGAATAAGGGAGGGCGAGGAGCTTAAGGCTCCTCGCCACGCTAGTGTCGCGGCGGCATATAACAGCACGTAACAACCGCTTGCCTTATTCCCGACACTGGTAACTCTTCTTTTATAGTTGCTATCTGTATATAAATACCGCTTAATTAGCGTAACGAATATTAGTCCTTCTTACTTACTATTGCCATTATAATATAAGTCTCGCTATCTAAAAAACTCCCTTTTAACCTAACCTTTAACTTATATATGTAGAGTATTTGTATTAATAAACGTTTCTAAGGCCTTATTTAGGTTTACCTTTATTATTACATCTACTAGGTTATCTTAACTATTAATCTATTAAATCTTAAAAAGTTCTTGCCGTTTATAAGATTAATAAAGTACTATAATATTAATTATAAGACACTTCTTCTTTATAGTACTAAGCTTAACTAAACACTTATAGAGGGGATATAAGTCAGTATATACGATTATAGGGATAACGGGAAGTTTAAGTTAATCTATAATTATCTTTAGGTGTGACGGGCTTATATAAATACTTTTAAACCAAAGCTTGTAGATTGCTACTATACAAGAATACTAAGCTAAGGAGAAGAAGAAGTTTATTAAAGACTGGCAAGATACAAAGGGGTCGCCAAGGCGCTAGTAGTAAGCGAGCTAATGGCAATTTTCTATCCTAGGGATAGAAAATCCTAATTAGTTGGTAGGAGTTAGGGTCCACTAAGTATAGCAGGTGGCATTGCCCTAGTACCGTCACATTACCCCCCCCTCCTAAAAAAGCCTGCCCTTAGTGTTACGGACGCTTTAAGTATAATGTTATGACTACTTAGAGAGGAGTCGGAGGAAGCTAGTTAGTTAATACAGGTATAGTCTAGGATAGATCTGGTGGAACTATATAATGAGGAATAGTAAGCGAGTTATATAATGTTATACGCGGTGTACAGAGTATACGCAGTATATGTCTATATATAACACGTATAACATATACCTTATATATAAGAGAGGATTTCTTAGGAGTACGGTTGTGTATTTAAAGGACCTTAGTCCCTACTGTAGATAGTTCTCTCCTTGTAGTGAATCTTAGAATATAATTAGAGTTAATCTATTAGGTAACTACTCTACTAGTTATTATTATATTGTTGTTTTTATCGTACCTATATACCTAGCCTATTAATAGAACCCACTGTAGTTTCTGCTATAAGGTTCCGTTACACATTTACTACTAAGGTTATAGTATTGGAACAAAATCGAACAATATGCCACTAAGAGTAGTACTAGTTATAACGGCGTTAATAGGAGCCACAACCTTAGGGCTAGGTAATACCAGTATAGACAATAGGGATTCTTAAGTAGTTACACAAGGTTAGTTATAGAAAATGGTTAATTACTTATAAAATAATAATAGGATACTTAAGGAACGTATTAATGGAATTAGAGTAGTAAAGATTAAGTTACCTTTAATTAAATAATTCTTAGGAGAGAAGTCGAAGCTTAAAGGATTTTTTATGTAAATGTACTTTAAGGTAGTATAGAAAGGAGCGAAGTTAGTAATATTGTTAGATTAAGTAGCCTATGCAGGATTATTCCTAATAGGGAGGGCACTTAAGTGGTTTAAGCTATATCTTATGGAAATATAGGTTAATGGTATAACAACTACTAACCAAGATGTACGGTATATATTTGCTAATTGGAATGGGTTTGTAGAGTGATTAATATAGATATTTAGAGACTTGGAAGCTATAACTATAGCAGAACTTAGTATAACGCACTTTAGCAATTAAGTATATAACATAGTTTTAAATACTAGCTATGTAGGTTGAGTGGAATGATAGGGTGCTTATAGCATAGTATAAATAGGGACTTAAGGCTAAAGTCTAGGACGCAATTATCCTAATAGAAGATGCGGATACTCTAAGAGAGTTAATAGATTAGTTAATAAAGATTAATAACTAAATCTATTAAAGGGAACAAGCTAAGAGAGGGCAAGATAGAGTTTTATAGTTGTATAAGGCGCAGAGTACGTAATAATAGATATAGAGTTAAAAACTATGGAATGGCGCAGAGCTAATAGACCTAAGTGGTACTAAAGAAACCTAAAGGTGGGAAAGGAAACTATAGAAACCTAGAGGTTAAGGATTAAGTAATTAAAGAACTAAGGAGTAGAGGCTAAACTAGGGATTTTAGTAGCAGAAGACGTTTAGGCGGACTCTATAGCAAGAAAAATGGTTTAAAGATGGAGCTTGTATAAATTGCGGAAAATAGGGTCATTTTGCTAGAGACTATAGAGGTGGTTAGAGTAGCTATACGGTAAAGGGAACTAGACTAGTAGACGGCATATATATATAAAGGGATGACGGTGTACTATAAGGAACAAGAGAATATTTAATTAATAGTTTTGCGTATTGTTATAATAACGCATACCGAATTTATAAGGATACTAAATACGGCGTAAGCTATTGGCTATAAGAGCTAGAGTTAAAAGGACTCTAAGAAACCAGAGAGTTAGATAAAGAATAAAATTAACTCTATAAGCTAGATTAAGATGTTACAGCAATATACGGATAAAGATTAGCAGTAATAATAATGGAGTTAGAGTACTTATTAATTAATAGTAATAAGGATAAAAAGGAGGTTAACTAGGAGTACTTAAACCTTAATAACGTAACAGAAGTAGAGACTGAGACCATTACTAAATAAGGTTCAGTAATGGGTATAGCGATACTATTAGATATAATTTCTATCGCTTTATAAGACGATAGGAGTAACGTTTAGAAGAAACTAAGTAAGTAGATAACTGCTAGTGCTAGCTTATTACTTAATAAAGGTAAAAGGCCATAGGCTTAAGATTCTTAAGAAGAGATAAGAGAAGCTTAAGATTCTTAAAGTAAGATAAGATATACCTAAGGACCCACAACGGATGAAAACTAATGGGAAAGGGTAGTAACTTAGTTTAGTAATAAACGAATAAGTATAGGACGCAAGTTTAAGAACTACAAGTTTAGGGAACAAATAAGAATATTAGTAATCCTAGGTAAACGTAGTATTTAGCCTAAAGATTAAAAAGTTAATACTAGGATTAAAAAGTAAGACGACTACAAAGATCTAGTTATAAGATGTAGAAAATAAGAAACTATAGATAAGTTTAGAATAAGAATTATTATATAGCAAGAGTAAAAGCTAGATAAGAGGTTAGCTATACTAGGTTATATAAGGGATAAAGCACCCGTATAAAGAGTTACTAATAGGCCGAGTGTAGGAATACCTAGGGTAAAGTAGTTAAATAAACTGGAATAAGAAGAGGATCTAGATATTCTAACTAGGTTTAAAGAAAGATATACTAAAGGATATTATAATATAGCGATAATAAGGTACTTTCTAATAGATAGACCATACATACTAAACCAGTTATATGGAAAGTGGTATAGGCAATAATATAATAATAAATAGGAAGATTTTTATATATAGCTAGATAAAAAAGTTGTCTAAAACTAACCTATTACGGAAAAATATATAAGTTATATTAAAGGAGTATTAATTATAATGTTAAGAAACCTAGAGGAGAGGTTTAGGGACTAGAGAGGTAAGTGATAAATCTTAGTACCTATAGCAGAAATACCAGTAGTTAGGTTAACTAGGTATAGGTTTAAACTTAAGGATAAAGATAAACTAAGAGTTAACCTAAAACATATAGCGCATTATATACTATTGTGGATAGCTTATGTAGATGATATGTGTAATATATATAGAGCACTTAAAGATAAGAACTGGAAGTACCTAGTAAGGATATATTAGGCACCTAAGGAAAAGCGGTTTAGAAATACTAAGTATATATATAGTTAGCACCTAGTAGAAGTATAAGGTTAAGAAGACTTAATACTTTAACTAGGAAGATTCCTTATGGAAGAATACCTAGATAGATAATAGTAGTGGGAGTGCCTAGAGAACACTTGTCTATAGTATATAGAGGAAAAGAAATAAACTAAGTATTGGCTAAAGTTAGACTAAGTATAGGTAGGATTAAGCAGCTAATAGTTAGGAAAAGGGGAGGTGTATAGGACTAGAGGGAACTAGTATTAGAGCCTTAAACCCTTAAAGAAATTTAAAAACAGCACCTAAATTTAAGGGCTAAGTGGTAAGATTAGCAGTTTAAAGTATTAGTAGATAGTGGAGTAATAAGGAACCATATATTACCAAAGATAGTAAAAAGGATGGGGTTACTATATAGACAGAAGGAACACCTGTATCCACTTATAACGATTTTAGGAGATTAGATAGCCTATAGGGGAGGCATTATTAATCTTAAAATAGGACCTATTTAGATAACTATTAAAGGGAGACTAGTTAGAATGTCTTTTAATATCCTACTATTAGGATAGAATAAGGCGATACTAGGAATGCCTTAGTTATAGGAGTATAATCTAAAGATTAATTGGGTTATAGGTCAAGTCGATATTAAGGATATATAATAGCGTAAAGTGCGATAGTAAACCAAGTTAGTATAGTACCAAGTTGGAGCGATATATAAAGAGACTAAGTAAGGCTTAAGTCACGTACCAAAGAAATACCATAAGTATGGTAAAAAGTTATAGTTACTAGAAAGTGAAAAGCTGTTAGAGTATACAGCTTAGGACTATAAGATAGAATTAAAAAAAGGAATAAGTCTAAGGTTCTTTCTAATCTATAAGCTTACTAAAACAGAGTTAGTAGCGCTTAAGGAGTTTATTTAGGAGAACTTATAAAAGGGATACATCAGACTATTATAGTTATTAGTAGGATATCCAGTATTGTTCATCCTAAAGAAAAACGGAAAACTTAGGATGTGTATAGACTATAGACAGTTAAATAGTATTACTAGGAAGGATAGGTATTCTTTACCCTTAATTAGCGAAATCTAAGATAGGATAGGTAACGCAAAGATCTTTATAAAGATAGATCTGAGATAGGCATACTATTAGATTAGAATTAAGGAAGGCAACAAATAGAAGGCAGCCTTTAGGTTAAAGGAAGGACTATATAAGCCATTAGTTATATAATTTGGGCTTATAAACGCACTAGCAATGTTCCAGAAGTGAATTAATAGTGTATTAGGAGAATACCTAGATGAATTTGTTATAGTATACCTTAACAACATTATTATCTACTTAGAGAGTAAGGAAGAGTATAGAAAACATATTAAGTGGGTTTTAAAGAGACTATAAGAAGAACAGATGCCAGTAGTAATTAAGAAATACGAGTTCTTTACTAGGAAGACCAATTTTATTAGATTTATTATTAAACTAAACCAACTTAGTATAGATCTAAAGAAGATTAAGGCTATAGTGAACTAGCAGAAACTAGAGAACGTTATATAGTTAAGATTGTTTCTAGGGTTTTGCAATTACTGTAGAAGGTTTATAGCGTAATAGTTATAGGACATTAAGCCGTTTATAAGGTTAATAAAGAAAGAAGAACTATAGGTATAGGGAAAGGAGTAATAAGAACTATTTAAGAGAGTTAAAGAGTTGTTTACCTAAGAGCCAGTTCTTAAGATCTATCAACTAGGTCTAGAGACGGTTGTAGAAACGGATGCATTAGACTTTACACTAGGGGCGTACTTCCTATAGAAATATTAAGATGGATGGCACCTAGTGGTATACTATAGTTAAAAGATAATACCACTAGAGTTAAACTATGACATCTATAATAAGGAGTTGTTAGGTATAGTTACAGCACTTAAGGAATAGAGAGCATTCTTACAAGGCATAGAGAAACTATTTATGGTAAAAATAGACTATAAGAACCTTATAGGATTCCTAACAACGAAGGAACTCAACTAAAAATAGGTTAGATAGGCAGAAATGCTTATAGAATACTATTTCAAAATTTAGTATACTAAGGGTATAGATAATGCACGAGCAGACGCTCTAAGCAGAAAGGCTGAACTATAAAGTAGTAAAAAGCTGTTGGGAGCTTTATTATAAAAGGATTAAAACAGATTAATTAGGTATAATTATCTAAAGATTATAGTAATTAAGGAAAGTTAGATCTATAAATTACTAGAGAGTAAATGGATATAAAAGATCTAAGAAGTATAGATAGAGGATCCAGACTTAGAGCAATATAAAAATAGAGAAGTAATATATATGCCTAAGTCTATTACAGAAGAATTTGTTAAGGAATTCCACAAGGGAATAATATAAGGACACAACGGAGCTATAGGCTTAGTGTTAAGACTTTAAAAGGAGTATATTATTTAAGGAATCTGGGGACTAGTAAGATAAGTTATAAAGGAATATCTAGATTGCTAAAGGAATAAACCAACAAGGCATAAGCCGTATGGAGGGCTATAACCTGTTAAGACACCAGAAAGACCATAGGAGGTTATATTATAGGACTTTATTATTAAGTTATTAAAGTTAAGAGATCCTATTATAGGACAAGATTATAACGCGATTTTAGTAATAGTAGATAAGCTAATAAAGTGGGGATACTTTATAGCGTATACTAAAGAAATATTAGTAGAGGATGTCGCTAGAATCTATATAAAAGAAGTATTTATAAGATATGGAGCACTAGACAAGATTATATCGGATAGAGATCTAAGATTTATAGTAGTATTTTAGGAAGTATTTCTAGCAGAATAAGGGGTTCGCGTAGTAATATCTACAGCGTATTATCCGCAGATGGACGGATAAACGGAAAGACTAAACTAGACACTAAAGCAGTATCTAAGGCACTATATTAATTACGCATAGAATAATTGGGTATTGTTATTACCAGTTATATAGTTTGTATACAACGCAACACTATAAGAAGGAATGGGAATATTACTATTTAAGGCGAATTACGGGTACGAGCTAAGAATGTCGTTATCGCTATATTAAGCAAAAAAGATGAGTAGCATAGCTAAATAAAGAATAGAGACGTTAATAAATCTTTATATAGACCTTAAAGAAACAGCTAAACTAGTATAAGAATAAATGAAAAGGTACTATAATGCTAAGAGATCTAAGGGACCAGATCTTAAGGAGGGGGATAAAGTGTGGCTACTATATAAAAATTTTAAGAGTTAACGACTAAGTAAGAAATTGGACTATGTTAGACTAGGACCTTTTAAAGTTAAGTAAAGAATTTTATTGGTTATATATAAGTTAAACCTACCAGCCAAAATGAAAATCTACCCTATATAGTATATCGCAATGCTAGAGCTAGTATACGGGAATGTTGAACCACCAGTCTATAAGGCAGATATATATAGAGGATAAAAGGAAGACGAGTAGCAAGTTTTAAAGATTATTAGTTATAAGGACGTAGATAACAAAATATGGTATAAAGTAAGGTGGATAGGCTATAGTAAGACTACCTAGGAACCACTAAGCAACCTAAAAAACGCTATAGGAAAGGTATAGGAGTATTAGAAGAGAGTAGGTTAGGCAATATTAATAAAGAGGAATTGCTAAAAAATAAGTCACCTAAGGGGGACCTAAGAGGAGTAATTGCCGAGCTACTTAGAGTTGTTTCTCTTATAGGAGGAGAGCTAATCCTTTTATTACCTAGTTTGTTAAGACCCTGTTAAACCAGTTTCTATTTCTTAGAATAGACCTTCTTGCAAACCTTCTTAAGATGGGTTAACTAAGCGAACGCAACCTACTGAGATTTGAAGGAGCGACATTAAGCCTTAAGGGCCCGAGCGGTTTCTTTAGCAGAACGATAGAGTTTGGCGCGCGCGGCGGCTAACTTAGACTTAAGTTTTGTAGTGGTAAATTAAACACAAGACCCTATAATAGGTTACTTAGGGAACTTAAAGACTATTAAGAGTTATAGGACGTGTATACTTAGCGTTAGAAATAGAGCGAATATTACAGGACAATTAAATATTTACTTTAGTACACTCTGAGCAAAACAAGGGTTATTAAGATAAGGGACTTGCTATTGCAATATATACTAACCCCGCTTTTGCATAATAAGAATATAGAGACGATATTATCTTACTAAGCGATAGTATAGCAGCTACAGTGCAAGCACAATATTGCGCTTGTGAAGAAGAAGAAGCTTTAGGTATAATAAGTAAGGATATTAACTAGGCTAATTAAACGGACATTACACCTCTAGTAAATGACTTAGAGATATTAGGAATCTTCAAGGACGAAGATAAAGAGGAGGGAGATGGTGTTATAGATGCTTTAAGTATAATATTACGACTACTTAGAGAGGAGTTAGAGGAAGCTAGTTGGTTAATATAGGTACGGTCTAGGATGGATCTGGTGGAACCATATAACGAGGAATGGTAAGCGAGTTATATAATGTTATACGCGGTATACGGAGTATACGCAGTGTACGTCTATGTATAATATGTATAATACATACCTTACGTATAAGAGAGGATTTCTTAGGAGTATAGTTGTGTATTTAAAGGACCTCAGTCCCTACCATAGATAGTTCTCTCCTTGTAGTAAATCTTAGAATATAATTGGAGTTAATCTGTTAGGCAACTACTCCACCAGTTGTTATTACGTTGTTGTTTTTGTTGTACCTATATACCCAGCCTATTAATAGAACCCACTGTAGTTCCTACTATAAGGTTCTGTTATACTTAGGCGTTGTCTAAGCTCCTTATTATTATCTAAATTGTTATAATTATCCACCCCTTCTTCCTAGTATTTAATCCAGCTTTTTAATTGGCGTGGTAGTCTAGGGAGGTTAGGGTAGGCTAGGTGGAAGTCCCGTAGCTTATAGGGAGAGTACTTAAAATTAAATATGGGGTACTATTCTAGATCTTTATTGTAACCTACCCAGCTTGCACGGTATTTTAGGGTACCGTGGTCTTTCTTAACTATTAAGATCTCTTTAACTTCCTATTTCTTATCCTCTGCAATCTAAATTGGCGGTAGGGGGTCGTTGTACTGTCTAGGCAATGGGTTGTCTGCGGCCTTCCGCAGTTAGTCTAGAGAGAAGATAGGGTGGATCTTTATTAACTCTGGTAGCTTAACCTTAAAAGAGTGCCCTACCTTTTTAGGGATCTTGTAGGGGCTAGCTATTTAGTGGTCTAGCTTATAGCTTAGCCTTTAGGTCTTCTAGTTCTTTGTTAACACCTATACCTTATCTCTTACATAGAAGTCTACCTTGTAATAATGTTGGTTTATGTCGGCCTCTTTCTTCTCTTGTGCTTTTTTTATAATTGCTTGGGCAGTCTTCTAGGCTCTATGCATTCTCTTAGCGAATGTCTAGGCCTCTTTGTAGCTAAGGCATTCGCGGGCCGTTATAGGTCCTGTAGGTCTATCCCAATTAAAGGATGTTTATGGCTTGTATCCATAGATTAACTTAAATGGCGACATTCCTATACTATTATAAGGGAGCGTAAGCTATGTGTAGTCTATTATAGGCAGTAGTTCCGACTAGTTGTCCTAGTAGTAATTAATAAAGGGGCGAAGTTGTTGGTTAAGGTACTAGTTTATAATCTCAGTTTGGCCGTTAGTCTAAGGGTGGAATGCGGTAGAGAGCTTAATCTTAATCCTAAGGATGCGGCAGAATTTATCCCAGAAGTCCAATATAAATTAGGGTCTATAGTTAGAGACAATTAACTTAGGAGCGCCATAGATCCGGTAAATATTGTTAACATATATACGGGCTATATCTTTTACGGTTATAGTCTTAAAGCAGAGGAGGGAAATGGCTTACTTACTTAGTTAGTTGACTACTATAAAGGCCATATTATAGCCATATTTGTCCTTTAGGAACAATTTAAAGTCCATTGTAATATGCTGCTAAGGGCGTTTGGGAACTAGTAGTAGTTGTAACTATCTAGGGGTTTAATCCCTAGGGGTATCTACCTATTTGCAAGTATAACAATTCCTAATAAACCGTTCTATATTGGACAGGAGTCCTCGCTAGTAGTAGCAAGGCGCTAGTAGTTAGTGGGTCTTGTCTTAACTAGGGTACGCCGTAGAGACTTAACAGTAGGCTTCACGGATTAGCTCTATTTATAGGTTGTTAACGTCTAGAACTATAAGCCGTTCTTGGTATAAGAGCAGTTTGTCTTCTATTTCCAAATCAGGGTTGCCTTCCGTAGCTTGGTCGCGGAGGGCTTTTAGGGATTCGGCTGTGCGGTTTGCAATTAAAATGCGGTTAATTAGTCCTATTAGTTTATCTAGGATCTCTCCTTCTATAGGCGCTAGCTTATTCTATTCAGAGTTTAGTTCCTTAAGGATATATAGGTCAAGCTGTTTGGGACAGAGGAGGGCATATATCCAGTGCTAAGCCTTTAGCTTATCCTATGGTTCCACATCCTGTTCTCTCCAGGTAAGGGTATTAGCTTTAGAATTTTGCCTACCAGGGCAGTATATAATTGTAAAGAAGAATTAGGAGAGTATTTTAGCCTACCTGGCCTATTAACTGGTAAGCTGCTTTATTGTTATAAAATACTTAAGGGCTTTATAATTAGTATAGATTTTAATTTAAGAGTCTGTGCTTCTAAGCTCTGCGCGCTACTAAGATAACGATTGTATAATAGCTAGCATTTCCTTATTATGTACCTCGTAGTTATACTTAGCTAGGGCTATTGTCTTTAAGAAAAACGCTATAGGGTACTACTCGCCATCTAGGTATAACTGTGAGAGAACTCCTACTACTACTCTATTAGAGGTGTCTGTTTCTAGTATTAATTTAAGGTCTAGGTTATAGTGACGGAGAATTAGGGAGGAGGTAAGTCGGTTCTTTAACTCCTTAAAAGCTTCTATATAGTTATCATTAAAAACAAAAGGCGTGTTATTCTTCGTTAGTTGTATAAGAGGCTTAGCTATAACCCCATAGTTATAGATAAACTAATGGTAGAAGTTATAGAAGCCTAAAAAGGACTGGATACCTTTTATAGTATAAGGGGGTTTCCAGTTGCGTATCACCTTGACCTTCTTAGGGTTAACTTTAATTCCTTCTATGCTAACAATAAACCTAAGGTACTTTGTTTGTTTTACTCCAAATTCGCATTTCTTAATATTAACTTATAGGCCTGTATTCCGCAGCCTCTCTAGGACCTTTTTAACGTGAACTTGGTGCTTAAGTTTATTGTCTAAGTATATAAGAATGTTGTCTAGGTATGCCGTATAGAATTCGTTAAGGTAGTTGAAAAGAACATTATTTATGTACCGTTGGTACATGGCTGGCCTATTTATTAGTCCAAAAGAAAGAACTTTGTATTTATAAGAACTATAGCGGGTGTAGAATGTCGTTAAATCCTCTAATACAGGGTCCATCCTAATTTGGTAGAAAGCTTGGCGGATATTAAGCTTAGTAAAGATTTTAGCTCGGCTTAGACATATAAGGGTCTTATTAATTAGGGGGAGAGGGTAATAATCTTTTTAAGTAATAGCGTTTAGTTTCCAATAGTTAATGCAGAAGCGGAGGCCTTTATTAGGTTTCTTTATAAAGAGGATAGGGGAAGTAAAAGGGGCCTAACTTAGCTTAATAAACCCCTTATAGAGGTTATCAATTAAGTACTGCTTGGTTGCTTTTAGTTCCTCTATAGTTTACTGGTAAAGGGGGCTGTAGCCTAGAGAGTTATCGGCCTCTAGTTAAATCTTATAATTATAGGTTTAGTAGGGGGGCAGTATATCTAAGGCTGCTTTTAAGAACGCGTCTCTATAATCTAAGAGGTATATAGGGAGGAGGCGCTTAACTAACTCCTTGTTAGTTTCCTTTACTGGCCCTTCTTCCTTCTTATTAATAATCTGGTTGATTTTATATAAGCTGGTTATAAAGACCTTATTGTCCTTCTGATATATATTAAAGTAGAAACCTATGGCGCTAATTGCCGCGATATCTACTATAGGGGGGTTATGTGGTAGTAGGGGTGTCCGCAGCCTTGGGGGCTTTTGGCGTATTAGCGTTATCTTTACTCCTTTTAGCTCTTGTTGCATCTTCTAAAGGTTATCCTCTAAGTCCTATTGGTATGTCCTCTTCCCCATTGGCCGGATCTTTGCAATTTGGAAGTCGTCTACATCACTGTCCGTTTTACTTCCGTAAGTAGAGTCCTCCTTAACTGTAGTCCTTTGGGGGAGTATCCTTATTGGTACGGATTTCTTACCGGCCTCGCAATAGGCATCTTTTTAAGTGAAAGCTAGGTCGCGGTCCCTAACATCCTACTAATAGGTAGGATCGGCCTTCGCGGCTAATGTCTTATGGTTGGTACAGATCTCTCTAATAAAGGAGGGTAACTTTAGTCTACTCTCCAGCTAGACAAACTATCTTTGTCAAATGTTTAGCTAAATATTAAAGTAGGACATCTATTTTCGGCTAAGGATTATGTTATAGGACCCTAGGTCTAGGATATAAAAGGGGATACTAAACTGGTGTTGTCTATTAATAGCAATATATAGCTTTAAGATATGGGTAACCGGCTTACCGGCTTGGCCGTTATAGCCTTTTACTTAAACAGGCTTCTCTAGTTAGGTAGCATTTACATTTAAGAACTTAGTAATATTATTTATATAAGCAGTGTTTATAAAGGCAAAGCCATTTGCTCCAGTGTTAATAAGGGTAGTTGTATTAACTCTATATCTATTTTAAGATACTGTACATGGAACTGTAAAGTGTTTTCCACCTATTAGCTAACTTAGATTAATCTCTTTAAGATTAATAGGATACCCTAGGGGGGAGTCTTTCCCTAGGGTTCTTCTTTTCCTAACTTATTAGGCGTTTCTTCTTCCTCTATTTCCTTAATATTACCCATATCCTTTGGCTCTAGGCAGGACGTAGTAAAGTAACTATTCTTTCTATAATTAAAGCATGTAACCGTGGTAGGGTTAATTAGGGTGTTGTAACAAGCATTAGTTAAAGGTATAGTATATAGCGGGTTAGGCAAGGTTTGCTAGTAGGCAGTTATAACCGCTTTTAGTATAAGGGCGGTTGTGGTTTGTCTTCCAACGCCAGCTCCTGTTAGTATAGTAGATAGGTTATAGTCGCTATAGGACCTCTTTAGTTAATCAGAATAAGCATTAATTCGTTTTAGTTCTAAATCTAGCAACAAACATTAGGCTGCAAGTCTTTAGTAGGTTAGTAGGTTGTCTAAGGCTACTGTAATCTTCTCTTATAGTTGGACTGTTAGCTTGTTGTATAGGTCTAAATAATAGTTCTTAGGGGGGACCTGGCCTTCGCCTACTAGGTGTAAGAATTGAGTCTGGAACTTAGTAAAGGATTAGTTTGATTTTATTATTAGGCGATTATAGTCATAATAGGTATCCCGTACTTTATTTAGATTAACATAGATAGTAGCCAGGTACTATATTATCTTATTAACAGATATAAACTAAATAGGTAACTCGTCCTTAAACTTAGCCTAAAGGTGTCGCTAGGTGTCCCTAATGGTTCGACTAAAGAGGTAGAGTATTTTAGCTTCTTTAGAGGGGAAATAGTTATAGTTAATATAAAGCTTTCCTTATACCTAGATTCTCTAGTTCTTAAAGGTTAGATCTACGCCGTCCAACAATAGTAGGGGGTTAGGGAGCTTAACGGACTTTAATTGCTTTATTATTATATCCGTACTCTCTGGTGTATTATATTTGGTAGAGCAAATGGGTTAACTAAGGCTTTGTAAAGGGGAGGCTGGGCTATTTTATAAGGCAGTAAGGCTTTCTAGGATCTCCTTTAGAGTCTCTTATATACTTTAGGCTTAAAGACAATTGACCTTCTAATTGGCTGCAAGGGCACAAATCTACTTATATACACCTGTAACGTCATTATTGTCTTTAATTTCTGATCCTAACTAGACCTCGTGTTCCTCTTAGGTAGAGGCAGGTCTTTTAGATAAGCTTGCTTTAGGTGCTATCGTTGGCTTCCTAAGGTTTGTCGGAATTGTATAATTCGGTTTCAATTCTGGGGTTCTTTTATAGGTGCAGGTCAAGTACAGTCTGGCCTATAAAGTGGGATATTATTAGGGCCTTCTTAGGCGTAGTAGTGTGGGTTTTTTAATGTCTGAGTATAACGTGTCAACGCGTCGTTGCAGACGAAGGTCTTTTTAGGGTGGGATATTATTAAGGCCTTCCTAGGCAATGTAGGGAGAGCTTAGTATAATGTAATAGGCTTGTATAAATGCTTCTGAACCAAAGCTTGTAGATTGCTACTATACAAGAATACTAAGCTAAGGAGAAGAAGAAGTCTGTCAGAGACTGGCAAGATATAAAGGGGTTGCTAAGGCGCTAGTAGTAAGCGAGCCAGTGGCGATTTTGCAAACCAGGGATGGAAAATCCTAATTGGTTGGCAGGAGTTAGGGTCCACTGAGTATGGCAGGTAGTGTTGCCCTAGTACTGTCACATTAGGGTAGTTCCAATTATAATTACTATATTAACTCTGCTAACCATTTTATATATCTCTAACACTAAAACGCTTTAAGTAACACGCTTGCTCTTAGTTAAGCTTTAATGGATAAGATTGCCGTGGATTGTAAAGTCATTCTCCCTAGTAGATTTGTTTGTAATAATAATCTTATATCCTAGCTAGGAGCTAAAATCTTTGTTATTTATAAACGATCTATTAACAAATATAAAGAGCTTAGCAGTAGGAAGATTAATAGGCATATAGAGTAGCCCCTAATTGAGATAGTTTATTTACTAGGAAAGACGCTTATTTAGGGCAAGAATATTATCCTTAGTTAGTTCCTGGTGTTAAGCGGTATATGATTACAGCACGTGGTATACCAGACGCGTAGTTACGCGTTTGGTGCACCAACTACTTATATGCTGACTAATTAGGGGGGAGGCGCGTCAGTATATAGACTATGTAGTCTACCTTAATAGAATCAACAGTTACCACCATCTAAATAAGCATACAATACTATACGTATTTCGTGCCCCTGGATATGACTTACCTGTATTATTAAGTTAATACAAACAAGCGGTAATAGAGAGATTAAATAAAGCCTTAGATTAATAAATAGAAGCAACATAAGCTCCGCGAGCGCGTTAATCTATATATCCTTACTTTAGAGAATTAATGTTAATAATGTTAATCTTTTTGCCTTAACCCTTCTAGTGTAAAGTAATAGAATCCTTGTTTAGGGAGAGGATGCATCCATTAAAGAGTAATAGTATTATTAAGTTAAGCTTTTCCTTTAGCTTTACTATAAGATTTGCCTTTACTAGCTTATCTTCTTTAAGAGCTAAGAATTGTTTGTCTCCTAAGATAATTATATTATTAGTTTATATGCCAATAATTCTAAATGGGGTTCCTGTGGTTATAATAAGGAAGTATGGATTAAACATAGAAATAGTTATTAAAAGCTTCTCTTTATAGTGCTTGCTATAGGTAGCCCACTAATAAGTTCCTGCCTCTGTAATTCTATATAATGGCTTAAGCATAATTATAATTATATCTTTAGGATATTAGTAGTAAATTTGCTCTAGAAGGTATACCAATATCAAGCGCTAAAGGTACGTCTCTAATTAAGTGTAGGCCTAAGTAATATCTTATAAATAAACCGCTATTCTATTCTTTATTAAGGAGGGAGCTAGCGCAATAATAACCTACTAACTAGCTCGTTAAATTATAGGAGATTGCGTAAAAATTACCTCCTTACTATTATTGTTATAACCTTAGATAATAAGCCTTAATTTCTTAAATAGGGTATTAGTAGCTTTGCCCTTAATCTTATTAACCATTCTTAACTTAAAGATGCGAACTTTGTTAAACTTAGTAGGGTTATACTTCTTAAATTTAAAAACTCCTCTTATAATAAGACTATTAATCTCCTACTTATCGGATGCTTAGAAAGGAGCTCTAGGGGTTATAATATAACCTTCCTTTTAGAGCTGTTTTGCAAGCTTAAAGTCAGCCTTCTCCTTGGCTGTTATAAAGGCCATTAATAACTTAACTCTATTCTTAATGGTGGTAACAAATTGCTCTTTAAAATTAATAAGATATTAGCAATTTTATAATCCCTTTAGGCGACCTCTACCGCGTTATAGTTATGGTATATCTACTACAATTGTATTAGAATTGTAGTCGCCTTCTAAAGTGCGTTAATTGTGGTTCTCTTTTAAGGTATCTTCTAGGGCATCCTACAAAGGCTTAAAACTATTATCTTTATAGTAAGGCTTAATAATAGTTAAACGGAATTAAGTGGGTCTGTAAGGCATCTAAATAATATAAGTTTAACCATTAATTATAATAAGTTAGTATAGGCCTGACCATCCTCCCTTTTTACGCTATATGTGTACCTTAGACTAGAGTGGCAGATTAAGCGTAGTTAAGGTGTTTAGGCCATTTCTTATTCCTAGTATATTGTTAACCTAGCGTATAGCGTAGAGACATCGGACCTCCTTTATTACCTTATAAATAGCCTTAGCTTATTACACAATAGAGGAAGATAGTGGAGAATTATTAGTTATTTAAGGGTAGGCGCCAAAGACTAGTAACGTGGGTATAAGCCTATCCAGGCCAGCGGAATCGTTAATAGCTTTAACAGCTATTTATAAGGTAAGTTCTTTGCTAGTATCCTCTAGCTCTAAAGAGATAATCTTATATACGCGGCGTAATGGCGCGTAATATCGCTCTACTTTTTTAATACTATTATATGCCTTAATAGGGACTTCCTTAACCTTAATTGCCATTGCCATTATCTATTATTAAAACTCTATAGATAAGAAGTTCTTTTCTATATTATAGATAATTTAATTAGGAGGTCTTAGGTAGACATTAATCTAGTATAATTAAAGGGTATCCTATGCGTTCCTAGCTAATATATCCTTTAAAAAACATGCGGCTTAGAAGGAGGTTAAGAAGTTAATAACTTAGAGTACTAGCTTGCCGCTAAGATATATAACATTAACAATAATATAGAAGTTAAAGTTGTAATTATCTTTAAGGGTAAACTTAAATCGGCTAGGGGACTTCTAGTTTATTTAGCAGTAATAGCAGTACTTTATAAGATGCTTAATTGCCTTAACTTTAACTTTATAGCCTACTTACTAAAGAACCCTAAGCAATTAATAAACGGATAGGTGGCTAAAATAATAGTATAGTTAGCGTAACTCTAACTTAGTTAAGTAGCTTTAAGTAATACTCTTTTCTAGTTAATAAAGGAGTAACTAGGGGTAACCCCACTTACGCATAACGGGTACCCAATTATTTCCCTAAATAAGTACATTCTTAAGGTTATTAAGCTTAACGCCTAATTTATCTATATCTCTAATGTAAAATAGAAACGGAGTGTTTGTAGGAACAATATGGAAGGTAATATACCCTAAGGGGGTTTGGACCCTAATTGTGCCGAGAGAGATCGCGGTACCCTTGCTAAAATATATTATATATTGGCCTGCTATTAATTAATTAATCTAAATAGAGTTATCTAGCTACTAAAGAGCTTAAACTTAAGGTTCTCCTACTATAGATACTCCTACAGCTCTAGTATCTGGTATAATACTATAGAAGATATTTGCTAAGTATTTATTATTAAATAAGAACGCGGAACTCTCCTTTGGCTTATTAAAGATATCTAACTTTGTAATAAAATGGAGCGTAGATTAGTTATTAAGAACAGCAACAGTTTATAAGCCGTTTACCTTACTATACTTAGTAAAGTATTAGTTAGGAGAGTAGTCCTTAATTTCTATATCTATAAGGAGCTGTTTGGCCTTATTAACCTTACCTTTAAGATCTTCTACGCCTTTATATTAAACTAGGAAGCTTTAGAAGTAAGCCGTGGTAACCTTATAATTTCTAACGTTTCTTATACTCTGGCGAAACTTATTATATGCCTTCTTTTGCTTATTAAGAGAATACCTAGTTAACCAGTAATTCGGTTTCTTATAAATATAGCACTTCTTCTAGTAATTACTTTGAAATAAACCTCTATGAGGACCTCTATCTTTGCCTTATAGTTATTAATTATACCTTCTACTGTATTGCCTACTATGGTCACTATATATTTAATTAGTCTAGTTGTGATTATATTGGTTAGGCGGGTTAATTAAAGTAGGTTAGAGTTAGGCGTTAAATTACTATACTTCTTAAGAGCGTAGAGCGGTGCTAATAAAAGATCTTAATTAAGTATATACACCTTTATAAGTATTTATAGGATTAAAGAGAGTTAGGTTATATTCTTTAACGCCTTAGTATACGCTAATAACTTAATTATATAGGCTAAAATCCTCTTAATATAATTTGGATAAACTACGCTAAATTATCTAAAGTTAATTAAAGAGCTTTTAAAGACAATTAAGCTAAGGGATACCTAGGTTTGTAGCAATAATCCTTGGGAAGGTAGTCTCTCTCCATTCTAATATATACTGCTACTTATTCTCTTCTGTTTTGAAGTGGTATCTTAACTTATATATTATGCGGTTAAAATTATATCCTTTTCCTACTAAATAATTATAATAGAAGGTACTAGCTTGGCCCTTAAGTATAATGGAATAGGTGTTGTGGTATTAATTAGATTCTATTCCTACCTTCTAGTAATAGTTATAGAAGATATATAGTTTCTGTCGGGAATGAGGCAAGCTGCTGTTACGCTAGGCATGTTGCCGTTACGTGCTGACGTGGCCCTAGCGTGGTGAGGAACCTTAAGTTTCTCACCCCTTTCCTTATTCCTATTAAAAAGAAGAATAACTATTATACTATCTACGAACCGTAGCTACGTGATATCCCCTTGTGTAACTAACACTGATTAGTGGTTAACTTTACTGTTATACTATAGAACAGCTAGGTATTACTAAGAAGAGATAAGCCACTGTACTAGTGCTACTTATGCTAGAGGAAGCTGTCTTTTAAGGTTAGAACTGGTCCTAAATCTTAAATAGAACTCTTCCATGAATTTAAGGATCTAAAAGGCTAGAACTGGTCCTGAGCCTTTCTAAGATTATGGATTCTTGTGTCTATCACGTAGAATAACACGCTTTATAAGTCTTCGCGATTTAAGGCTAGAACTGGTTCTGAGCCCTATAATCGCAAATTCTTGTTATGAATGTGTACTAAACTATAAACGCGTACTAAATGATAAATATATATTACGAACGCGTACTAAACGATAATCCTTATACTAATAACACTTCCCTCCCTTTAAAAACATGGCTACGCCTACTTTAAATAACTGGAAAGACTCCTTACCACTAGGGGTAGCTGAGCACGCGAAACTTATTGATGAAGATTGGGACGAATTTGCCTTTGATATAATAACTTATACCATAAAATAAGTTAACGGCTTTCTCCTACATTATATTATATTCTACTAAAATAGATGCTACGCTGATTCACAACTATGGGAGTATTTTAGGGAGGATTTTGTGGGATAGACTGCTAATACCTGGGTACTTGGCAACGTTAATATTGTTTAGGATTTTCAAGACTTCCTTTATAGGAATGGGGTATACGTTGCTGAGAATAGTAACCTAATTGCTAGTAATATTTAGGCCGTTATTACTAGTACAGAAGAACTAATATGGACGGAAGCTAAGATTATACGTCAACTATAGAAACCTAAAAATAACCCATATTCTTTGGAAGGCAACTTTAATTCGTATTAAAACCCCTAGAACGCTGACCCCCTACCTAGAGCTGCTCTCCCACCTAGAGGTGCCCTTTTACTTAGAGTTGCTCCGCCTCTACCTCCTCCACTCTAGCTAACTGGTGAGCCTTTACTACGAGAAGTCACGAATCTGATGAAGGTATATTTGGACGAAGAGAAGAAGTTTAGAGGAGAACTGTATAATATACTTAGAGCAAAACTACAGGTTTTTTATGACTGTTGTAATAAGGTCGGAATTTAACGCCACTAGTACCATTACGCTTTCTCTGTTATGTTAAAGGGACGGGTAGTAACATTCTATTACGACCATATTGTGGGTAAAAACTATAGCTTTGATATAATGCTTTAGCTTACTAGAGCCTACTTTAAGACTAACAAGAATTGCTAACTTTATATATCTAAATGGCGAGAGACTATGTTTTAGAGAGTTATTGCTTCTAACCTAATAAAGACTTGTTTAGAGTGCCTTTAACTACTCTTTAATAAACTTTAGAAAATCTAATGTGGCCTTACTAAAACCTACCAAAATGAGAACAGCCTAAGGGACTAGGTTATCTTAGCATGCCGTGGCGTTCCTGAGTGTAACTTGGCGCTATACAAACCTGCGGATACGTTTAAAGGAGTATATGCTGAGCTACGCTCTACCATAGGTACTGTAATGCGAACACAAGAATCTTAACAGCTCTATACCGAAAACCCTACCTAAATAAGTATTCCCGACCAATATAATTACAACTGGACTGATCGAACATATGGTGGCCGTGGTAGGGAATACAGAAGAGGGTATAATTAACGTTAACTATAAGGTAACTATGGAGGTCCTTGTGGAGGTTTATTTTAAAGTAATTGCCAGAAGAAGTGCTATGTTTGTAAGAAGCTAAAGTGCTAGTTAACTAGACACTCCCTTAATAAGTAAAAAGAGGTATATAATAAGTTCCGTTAGAGTGTAAGAAACGTTGGAAATTGTAAGGTCACTGTGGCCTACTTCTAAAGCTTCCTGGTTTAATACGAAGGCGTAGAAGACCTTAAGGGTGAGGTTAATAAGGTTAAACAGCTCCTTATGGATATGGAAATTGAGGACTACTCTCCTAACTAATACTTTACTGAGTATGGTGAGGTAAATGGTATATAAACTGTTGCTGTTCTTAATGACCAATCTATGCTCTATTTTATTACGAAGTTAGATATCTTTAACGAGCTAAAGGAGAGCTCCGCGTTTTCCTTTAATGATAGATACTCGGCGAACGTCTTCTATGGTATTATGCCGGATACTAGAGCCGCAGGAGTATCTATAGTAGGAGAACCTTAAGTTTGAGCCCTTTAGCAGCTTAATAGCTCTGTTTAGATTGACTAATTAACGGCAGGCTAATATACGATTCGCTTTGGTAAAGGTACTGCGATCTCTCTTGGCACAATTAGGGTCCAAACCCCCTTAGGATATATTACTTTCCATATTATTCCTACGAACACTCTGTTTCTATTTTGCATTAAAGATATAGATAAGTTAGGCGTCAGGCTTAACAACCTTAAGAATATACTTATTTAGGGAGACAATTAGGTGCCTGTTGTGCGTAAGTAGGGTTACCCCTAGTTGCTCCTTTATTAACTAGAAAAGAGTGTTGCTTAGAGCTACTTAATTAAGTTAGAATTACGCTAACTATACCGTCGTTTTAGCCACCCATCTGTTTATTAATTGCTTAGGGTTCTTTAGCGAGCAGGCTATAAAGTTAAGGTTAAGGCAATTAAGCATTTTATAAAGTACTACTATTACTGCCAAATAAACCAGAAGTCCCCTGGCTAATTTAAGTTTACCCTTAAAGATGACTATGACTTTAACTTCTGTATTATTGTTGATGTTATGTATTTTAGCGGCAAGCTAGTACTCTAAGTTATTGACTTTTTAACCTCCTTTCAAGCCGCACGATTCTTAAAGGATATGTTAGCTAGGAACGCATAGGATACCCTTTAGTTGTGCTAGATTAATGTCTACCTAGGACCCCCTAATTAAATTATCTATAATATAGGAAAGAACTTCTTATCTGTAGAGTTTTAATAATAGATAAAGGCAATGGCAATTAAGGTTAAGGAAGTCCCTGTTAAGGCATATAATAGTGTTAGAAAAGTGGAGCGATATTACACGCTATTACGCCGCGTATATAAGATTATCTCTTTAGAACTAGAGGATGCTAGCAAAGAACTTACTTTGTAAATAGCTGTTAAAGCTATTAACGATTCTGCTGGCCTAAATAGACTTATACCTACGTTGCTAGTCTTCGGCGCCTACCCTTAAATGACTAACAATTCTCTACTATCTCCCTCCGTTGTGTAATAAGCTGAGGCTATTCGCAAGGCAATAAAGGAGGTATAATGTCTCTATGCCACACGCCAAGTTAACGACGCACTAGGAATAAGAAATGGCCTAAATACCTTAACTACGCTTGATCTGCCACTCCAGTCTAAGGTACGCGTATGGCGTAAAAAGGGAGGATAGTTAGGCCTATATTAACTTATTGCAATTAATAGCCAGACTTGTACTATTTAGATGCCTTATAGACCCACTTAATTCCGTTTAACTGTTATTAAGCCTTATTACAAAGATAATAGTTCTGAGCCTTTGTAGGATGCCCTAGAAGATGCCCTAGAGGAGAACCACAATTAATATGCTCTAGAAGGCGACTACAATCCCAATATAATATTAGTAGATGTGCTATAACCACGACGTAGTAGAGGTCGCCTGAAGGGATTACAAAATCGCTAACATCTTGTTGATTTTAAAGAGTAATTTATTGCCGCCATTAAAAATGGAGTTGAGTTATTAATGGCCTTTATAACAGCTAAGGAGAAGGATAACTTTAAACTTGCAAAATAGCTCTAAAAGGAAGGTTGTATTATAACTCCAGAAGCTCCTTTTTAAGTATCTAATAAGCAGGAGATTAAGGGTCTTATTGCAAGAGGAGTCTTTAAATTTAAGAAGTATGACCCTACTAAGTTTAATGGAGTTTGCATCTTTAAGTTAAGAATAGTTAATAAAATTAAGGGTAAAGCTACTGATGCCCCATTTGAGAAATTAAGGCTTGTTATTTAAGGCTACAATAATAATGGTAAGGAGGTGATTCTTATGTAGTCTCCTATAATTTAATAAGCTAGTTAGCGAGTTATTATTACGCTAGCTCCCTCCTTAATAAAGAATAGAATGGTGGTTTATTTGCGAGATATTACTTAAGCCTACACCCAATTAGAGACGTACCTTTAGTGCTTAATATTAGCATACCTTCTAGAGCAAATTCGCTACCAGTATCCTGAAGATATAATTATGGTTGTGCTTAAGCCATTATATAGGATTGCAGAGGTAGGAACTCACTAGTGGGCTACCTATAATAAGCACTATAAAGAGAAGCTTTTAATAACTACTTCTATATTTAATCCCTGCTTCCTTATCATAACTACAGGAACTCTATTTGGAATTGTTAGTATGTAAACTAATAATATAATTATCTTAGGAGACAACCAATTCTTAGCTCTTAAAGAAGATGAGCTAGTAAAGGCAAATCTTATAGCAAAGCTAAAGGAAAAGCTTAGTTTAATAATACTATTACTCTTTAACAGATGCATCCTCTCCCTAAATGAGGATTCTATTGCTCTACGCTAGAAGGGTTAAGGTAAGAAGATTAATGTTATTAACGCTAATTCTCCAAAGCAAGGATACGTGGAGTAACGCGCTTATGGAGCTTATATTGCTTCTATCTGTTAACCCAAGGCTTTATTTAATCTCTCTGTTGCTGCCTAACACTAGGAACTAACTAAGGATGACGTTCTTGCCCTAAATAAACGCCTTTCCTAGTAAATGAACTATCTCGACTGGGGCCTATACTATATGCCTATTAATCTTCCTACTGCTAAGCTCTTTGTATTTGTTAATAGATCGTTTGTAAATAATAAAGATTTTAGTTCCTAGCTAGGATATAAGATTATTATCACAAACGAGTTTATTAGAGAGAATAACTTTATAATCCATAGTAACCTTATCTATTAGAGCTCAACTAAGAGCAAGCGCGTTACCCAAAGTGTTTTAGCGTTAGAGATATATGGAATAGTTGGCGGAGTTAATATGGCAATTACAATTGGAACTACCCTAAAGATAATTATAGATTGACTTGAACTTCCTGTTATCCCTATAATCGTATGCACCGATTTATACTCCCTCTATAAGTACTTGGTTAAGCTTAGTACTACAAAGGAGAAGCGCCTTATAATTAATATTATGGTACTTTATTAATCCTACGAACGGCGAGAACTCTTTAAGATTTAATGGATTAACGGTTAAGATAACCTAGTAGACGTAATAACGAAGGCAAACCTAAACAAGGCTCTAGAAACGTTTGTCAACATAAATACTCTACGTGTACGAGTTAAAGGTTGGGTTAAAAGGGAGTAGGAGTATGATATTCTGTAGACCCTAACTCAAACTAGCTAATTAGGATTTTCTATCCCCAAGATGGAAAATCGCTATTGGCTCGCTTACTACTAGCGCCTTGGCGGCCTACCTGTCTTTGCGTTATCTGCTAACTGCCGTATTATCGCATATTGTCGCATATTGTTGCATATTGTTTGGTATTGCCATATATTGTTTAGTATTGTCGTATATTGTTTAGTATTATTGCATATTGTTTGGTATTATCGTATATTGTTTGGTATTATTATACACTGTCTAGTATTGTCGCATCCTGTCTGTTTGTCTATATATAGATGGCAACCACAAAAAGAAGAGTTGCCAGTGTTGGGAATAAGGCAAGCTGCCGTCACGCTAGGCATGTTGCCGTCACGTGCTGACGTGGCCCTAGCGTGGTGAGGAACCTTAAGTTCCTTACCCCTTTCCTCATTCCTATTAAAAAGAAGAACAACCATTATACTATCTACGAACCGTAGCTATGTGATATCCCCTTATGTAACCAATAGTTTCAAATTAAGAATATTATATAATTCCCTGCTAAACTTCTTCTCCTAATCTAAATAGAGCTTTATAAGCTCTATAAGCAATTTTAAACTACCTCTAATTTAAGATTAAGATAGAGGAGGTAAGGTTTGTATTGTAGGCTATAGTAGGGACGTAGGTCTAGTTAGTGGAGTCCTAAGGTTATTAAATCGCAAAGTAATAGGATCCTATACCTACTCTTATTGGGGTATAGTATCTAACGTTAAAGTTATGGGTTAAATTAGATACAGAGGAGTTAAAGGCGGAGGTAGATTTATCCCTAGAGGTGTATTACCTAGATTCTATTATAAGTTAAGCTTCCCTATAGTGCGTAGTTGGTGCTTAATCTCTTATAGAGTCCATTTATGCTCTTCTTTTACGTTAATAGTATACTCCTAAATATTATCTCTAATAACTCCCCTATCTATAGGGACAAATACTCTATACTCCTAAAGGAAGTTATGGAAGTCCTATATAATATTCTTATTTATAGGAACCTATATTTTCTTTATCTATCTAATAAAGCCCTCCTTTATATAATACTATAGCATAGTATTATTATATTTGCTGTCTTTATAGTATGCTATACGGTATAATAGGAATCCGTTTAGGTCCTGTTGCTTAGTATTTATAAAGTTAATTATAGCTTTATTCCACGTGTCTAGGTTAATATTATTCTTATACTTTTTTGGATAGGTTAACGCCATAATAGTTGTTACTTTGTTAATTATGGAAAATTTATATAAGGCAGCTGTCGAACCGTAGCTGCCGATTTTATAGAAATAGAATTGACGGGGTGTCGTACGTTAAAGGTAGGTAGAATTTTGGTTTTGTAGAATCTCGTAGGTTTGCTGTCAAAAGGTAGGCAATTTAAGATGTAGTTGACGCGTTTTGGACGTTAACTTGGGACCTTAGGTTTAGTGACACTTCTAACCTAAAGTACTTAACCAAATCTTCGTAAACGTGGTTGTTCTACGTAATAGACGCAACTTGGTATCTCCTAGTACTCAGTAACACTTCTGTTACTAGTTTTCCGCAAGTCTAAGGTAGTATAGTATTGCCGGGATCTATTCTATATATATAAGCGCATATGGCACCCCTGCACGAGACTGTCTCTTCTATTCGAAAACCTAGCTGCTCTGTGGTTAACTGTGTATTCAACCACTGATTAGTATTGGTTATATAGGGTAACTTACCAATAACGACTACTCGAGTAGGTTACAGTGATGTTGGTTGATAAAGCTTATTGATTGGAATAAGGGAGGGCGAGGAGCTTAAGGCTCCTCGCCACGCTAGTGTCGCGGCGGCACGTGACGACACGTGACGACCGCTTGCCTCATTCCCGACAGGTAATAACCCCATATAAATTATCACTGCTAAGTATATAAGAAGCTCCCTAGCAGTGGTTGGCTTCTATAGGCGGGGTCTTAAAATCTTCCTACTTTTGTTGTTGTATTTTCAATAGGGATAAAGCCTTATATACTTGTTTGTATAAGCTGCCAGCTCTTTAAGTAAGTCGTCCGTCCAAATAAGCTTAAATAAGGTAAGAGGATTGGTCGGATCTATAGAGGATGGTAGATTTAGAGCTCCATCAGTATGAGGATCGATAGGTAGGGGATTGAATTTGGGCAGTGGCCAGGGCTCCGGCGGTGGGATTTTGGCCTTCTTATTCTTTGGAACAATATATTAATCAGGCTGCACAAGATCTGCATTATTGGAAGTACGTTTACGGCCCATTGTGGTAATATAATTGAGGCAGAAAGCTATAGATTATCTAGTAGAGACGCATGTTGATATTTTGATGTTCGCGCACGGGCCACGTTTCCTACTGGACCTCGACGGCGCATGGGATAGGTAAACACAAGACAATAAGTTCTAACTAGTGGAGTAAGTACCTAATAGATTAACTCTAATTATATTATAAGATTCACTATAAAGAGAGAACTATCTAGGTAGGGACTATAGTCCTTTAAATATATATCCTAACTCCTAAGAAATACGTTTAGTACGTTAGGTACGTAAATATGTGACTATCCACACAACTCGGCTAACCCTCGTCTTATAGTTCGATCGGTTCCAACGTCTCCCGCGCTATTAAACTAACTCGTCCATCTCCTCTCTAAGCAGCCGTACTACTGCTAATATAAGGTCCGTAACATATAAACCATTTTCACTCTACCTTTATAATAAAATTGGGTTTTCCTAGCCGATCGTATATAAGAAATATAAAAATTCCACTCTAATCTATATAATATCTTTCCTACTGTTACGGCGCCGTAACGTAATCTAGACGCGATACGTACGACGGTTTGGTAGGGGGGCTTGGCGTCCCAATATGTATAAGAACACGCTTCTCCCTCCTATATATACCCTTTCGGCCGTCGAAATCGGACTCTACACCTGTACGCGGTGACGGCTACGAACCTGCGGTCTTCGAAGCTCAGACTCAGCAGAGCCAACGCAGAGACGTCGCACAGCGTGCGGGTAGGACCTGGTGGTTGTTGAGCGTCGTGGGCGGTAGTGAAAGGTTTTCACATGGGATGGTGAGATCTCGAAAACCACTACTGTTGGTACCCCTTCACAAAACAGCAGCTACTATGTACTCCTATTCCAAGCACCTGTGTAATCCTCATGGATATAACGCGGATTCCAACGTCCCCTAACCCTCAATTGAAAGCATCGACACCTCACATCGACGATCGAGCGAATGAGCGAACGAACAAATATACCCCCTTCCCAAGCCCCAGGGCAGTCGCCCGCGGAGCATGCGGTCACTCGCCGTTAATTGCGATACTGTCTGGCAGCTTGGATAGCGACCACACGGTTTTTACGGTCTCCTCTCTACGGACTGGTGACCCCTAGAGAGGGCCTGGCAACTGGGGCCCAGGCACAAAAGATACCCAGCTCACAATATACAATATCCCGCTTGCCTTTCGGTATTACGGTTACGGGTGAATAACCCTACGCCTTCGATGGGCCTTGGGGGGGAAGATAGGGCGTATATGGCAATGGTCTACAAGAGATAGCACACAGGAGACGGTCAAGATATGGGAAACTACTAGTACATGGCTAAGTCAATCAACAGCAAGCCTAGCTAGGACGTAGTAGACCCTAGCTGCGGAAGCTAGAAGAAGGATACAGTAGTTACCAAGGAGATCTAACATCCAATGGAGGTCAAGGACATAGCTCGAGCAGCCGCAGGGGGCCGCAGCTACGTGCGGAAAAAGTCAACGGGGTTATACCCTACTGAGGTGGCTCATAAGGCTTTCCTCCCCCCAATATACCAGAGGTTTTTCCCTGTTAATATTACTTTTCCCCTGCGTGTACAGAGTAGTCTGCGTGGGCCCGCGCTAGGGATCCGAATCAGACGTTAAGCAATGAATGAATAATGTATATACCTTTCCTTCTCCTTAGCTTAGAATCTTCGTATATAGCTACTAATAAATTTAGTTCTTATTGACTAAGCCTTTACACCTGCCGCAGATATTACTTAATTATAAGAAATTTTTATAGAAGAGTTTATATATAAAATATTTACTTTATAGGGCTCTAGGCTTTAGCTTTTCTCTACTACACTAAAAAGCTAAAAGATAAAAAATGTTCGAATAGCTAAGATATATATGGCAATCGTGATAATTTTTACGTAAGCAGTTGGTTTATTTATTATTAAACGCGAATCTATCGCGACTGTGGCGGGATCAAATATATATACTCTTATATAAGGCAAACTACGGTAGAAGGATAGCTTAAAAAGTATACGAGTAATCTTAATAAGAAGAATTCCTAATAGAGAAAAAAAGGCTTCACTTTTGCCGATTAGAACTATATAATATTAGCTTAAACACTATTGAAGCTAAGGCTTGCTTACGAATCGAACTTCTGATCTTAGCATAAACTTGTAAGATGTACAAGTGCTATAAAACGCATTAGGTTTTATAATTATATTATAATATTTACTACTAAACTCACCTACGCGTTACCACTGCGCCAAACCGGCTCCTTAAAAACATGTTAATATTTTAGCATTTATATTATTTAGTTGTGATAAAAAGTCTGTCCAGTCGGCTCGTGGACGTTTTGCCGAGGAGCTGGATACTCTGTTCAATATAACTAAATGTTTCCACATTTTTATTTTCAATGTAAAACAAAGGCGAAGGGTTTTTCCTAGTTTTAAGGGTTAGGAGGTCTTTGTGCCCCCTTACGCAGGTGACAAAATATCTAAGCGAGGATCACGTGATATTAGGAAGCTCCTGTGGATGCCCCACCCCCTCCCTTACTAACAAAAAACACCAACACTTTCTTAGATAGAACCTTCGTGGTTAACTCAAAGGAATATCGAGAACCCATTGATATTGGTCACACGCCCCTTTTTGTGGAATCAATGCATTGATACTCCCTTCAAACTATTACTCCGTGCAACTACCGGGCGTTAGTTTATTTCCTAGGGCGTAGGGTGGTGGGCGACCCAGCAAGGTAAGCGTTACGCATGAGTTGTGACTATGGTAGAGGCTGTGTTTAGCCCATAGATCGAGCCTCTGCACGGGCATCTACCAAGCCTCGCCCCTATATAGCTAACTCGATCCTTACCTTTTCCTTCCTTACGTTATATCCCTTGCATAGATGAGGTAGTATATTTTGTGGCCCGTGCGCGACATTAAGAACACAACACTCTCGCATAGAAATGACGTACGGGTGTCGAAACTGTGGAATACCACTATGCAATATGCAGGGGCACGTCGGTCGACTCAACGCCCTCGAGTGAGGCCCTATATATCCCTTGCATGGATGGGGTGCTATAAAATGTGGCCCGTGCACGCAATCAAGAACATCAATTTTCCCGCGTCAAGATGTAAATAGATAACTTCATCAATCAAATACGCCACCAAGATGGTGCGTAACTATACATCCAATAATATAGACCTTGTGCAGCCTACTCAATATCCTAATTCCAAAAATCAGATCGTGAAAAAGCCTCCGCCAGAGCCCGCGTCACTGCCTCCTTTCGATCCTCTGGTGATGCGGCAGAATGACTTACCGCCTATATATGCGCCTTATTGGTTGGTGCGCACGGGCCACACTCTATAGAGCGTATCTATCCATGCAAGGGATAATCTACAACAAAAATACAATATACTCGTGGCTTTATTCAAAATCTCATTAATTTGGCGGAACAACTTACCGCCCGTGCATACGGCTTCTTGATTGGTGCGCACGGAGCGCATTTTATAGAGCGTATCTATCGATAGGGCTTTACGAGGTCGGTTTTTTTAGTCTCCGTACGGCCCGCGCACTCGTGCCGAGTGTCGCCTGGGGGTAAATAAAGGCCTCCCTTACCAAAATACACCACCAAAATGAGCTTTTAAAGCAACGGATCAAGATCTACACCTCTTTAAACGCTCTAGAAGCTGCCTAGTATACTGCATAGAACGAGTTAAGTCTAGAGGACGTAAATAAGTGTATTTTAGGGTTACCAGCACGTATTCAAAAGGTCTACGAGAACGAAGGAAGAAACAACTTCCGTAGATTAAAAAATGGGTATATAGCATACAAATAGCCTCACAATTAAGCCCTTAAAGTTCTATATAAAAAGCTTCACGTTTTGTGGTCGATATTTTGATGAGGAAGGCCTTGGCAGAGGCGCACGTAGACTAAAAAAACCGACCTCGTAAGAAGAGCCTTGAGTAGAGTTTTACAGAGTTTCGTGTAGAGCTCCGTGCAAGACTCGCTCGCCCCTAAGCTTAGTCAGAGGCAGATTCGCTGATGACAAATGAGGACGAGGCAAAGAGAATGTGAGTAATTCCTGATTTTCATTTCTGCGTATCTCATGCCCTCATAAGACCTGGCCTACGTATCTGCTAAACTTTGTTGAAAGGAAAACCAGAAGATCCCACCCAAAGGCCCAAAGGCCGACCCAAGCGCCTCGTGTGATAAGCCACATGTTTCTCGTAGGGAACTAGGAACAAGAGTAAAAGTATGAGGTTCATTCCATCAACAGCGCTATTGATCTAATGAGCGAGGGCAAAGTAAGGAAGAGTTACAAAGAAGATGATGCACCGGAGACCAAGGGGAATGATACGTAAAATCGCAGCCACGTTCAAATACCGTCTAAGATTTTTGTTTGGCTTCCAACAGCTTTGATCAGCTCGCAACTTCACCAGCTGCAGGCTGTGGAGAAGGAGCGCTATTCATATTTTCACGTGAGGGACTTGACATAGCGTCCAGCGGAGCTGCATGTAGCGGTGGCTTCTCAGTGTTTCTACCCTTCCCCAGGGTTCCGTTCTTCCGCCTTTCGAGAGTGGCCTTGACCCACTCGGCGACTTCCTTGTCCGAGACAGTATTTCGCTCATCCGAATCTATCGAACCACTTGAACCAGCAGAGCCAAGGGATGCTGCATCGTCACCAGTGATATCTTCTTCCTCTTCATCATCTTCCATTATGGTCGCAGGCTTGACGAGAGGAGCAAGCCATGCATGTTGAAGTAGCATGGCGTAGGTAGGGCGGAGATTTGGAATTTTGTTAAGACAGCCGCGTACGAAGTTCCGTGCGGCCTCCGAGAAACCTTCCTGTGGAAGGTCTGGGGGTTCTCCATCGACGATGGCCTATTTGTTGGGTCAGAAAAGTGGGAGAATCAACGGGTTGTCCAAACGGGGTAAACTTACGCTGAGCTGGCTGAAAATATTGTTGTAGGTTTCTGGGGGATAAGGATACCGGCCCATTGCACATTCGATGATGGTTAAACCGAGACTCCATATATCACTTTGTACGCTATAGGTCCCGCCACCAGGATTTGCACCCGCTTGAGCTATGCCACCAGAAGATATCCGCTCCGGCGCCATGTAGCTTTGACATCCAATGTTAGTCTTAGCAATGCTCGCAACAAGATTGCCGCTCACGCCAAAATCGCAGATCTTGACCTGCCCCTTCGTGTTCATGAGGATGTTGGTGGGCTTCACATCCCTATGAATGATGTTGTGCTCTTCTTTTAGTGATTTCAGTCCCATTGTTGTTGCCAATGTGATTTTGCGGAGCACCCCCTCAGGTATGCCATCTCCATACAACTTATCTATCGAGCCGCCGTCCATGAACTCCATGCAAATGTAGACGGCTCCTTCCTGGAAAAATGCGCCGTAAAAGTCGACAATGAAAGGTGATATACAACGATGTAGAATGTCAAGTTCCATGATTATGGCCGCAAACTTGGCGTCGTCGAGTTCTAGTCGAATCTCTTTCATTGCCATTATGACGCCAGTTCCACCAACTGGTTTTGCGGAGGTTGGACTGGACTCATCCCTGAGCTCAGTTGAAGCTTTCCAGGTAGGTGAAGGAGGTACTGCTTTGTTTCCAGCTAAGCCTTGGCCTGGTCTCCTCATCCGTGGCCTGCTGTGTCTAACTTTGTATACTGTGCCATAATTACCCTTCCCAAGCTCATCTAGAGTGTCGACCTCGTCTAATGATATGTCAAAGCTGCTGCCACTTGAAAATTTTACTCCTTCAGCATTGATTACTGCCTTGTCCTTGAATTTTAGACTCCCAGTTTTCGTGTCTATGTATTCTGCGTATTTGTCCAACATAGTCCCCTGAGGTTTGACAGGGGGGTTTTGTGCTTCTCCACTGGGTGGGCCACCGTTGATTTGTGAAAGCTTTAATCCAGGTCTCTTCCTTCCACCGGGAGCCGGAGTTCCACTGGGTAATGCACCAGGGAGCCTCCCAGGTAGCCCTCCAGGCAGCATCTGGCCGCGCTTTTCTGCAAGCGAAGGCTTCATTCCTCCACCGATCCTTAGGCCAGGTACAGCTGGTGCAGACTGAAAGTTCGTCATGGAAGGTTTTGTTCCAGGACTACCAGGAAGTCTAAAGTTTGAGGGTATGCCGCCTGGGCCCATAATGAGCGGTTTTCCCGCGGCAGACGAGAGAAGGCTACCAGCCATCGGGCCACCAGAGATTTGCCCAGAGCCTGCTGGGATTCCCTGCGGCCCTACTGGTGTGCCCGTCTGTTGCCGTAGATTATTTGCTGGCGGTGCACCTTGCCGGTTTAAGTGTACAGCCTGTATCCTGGCAAGAATGTCCTGTGACACATTCAAACCACTACCCCGGCTAGATATTGTGGGCGCTTGAGGCCTCACGTTCCTTGCAGCATTGAGTGTTCCTAGAGGCGTTGAAGAGACATTCATGCTGGATGTAGATGCGGATGCGGAGACTGAACGAAATGCTGGGCGTGGGGCGCCAAGGTGATAGTTCGACGTAGGTGAGGGTGCATCTGAGGAGAGATCGGGGGAGATTGGCGGGGATTCGAGGGGAGATTCTATGTCGAATTCGTCTTCTGGAGTAGAGGCCATGGTGCTGGGAGGTTCCTCCAGCTGCCGCTGTGGCGGAAGGCTGTGGGTAGTGAAGATTTGGCGGGGTGCGGGGGTGCAAAGGTCAGAATCTAAAGCAGTAGTTAACAATGACAAAGAGTCGGTTTTGAAGTTGGTTCTGCTCAGAGAAACAGTCCGAGGTGGAGGGCGGTGGCGGTGCACGAACGAGGATCTGACGTTATCGCGCAGTTGGCGGTTCCGCCGTGAAATCACTGGCAGTGTCAATGTCAATGTCCGCAATCGACCCTGTGTATTGCGAAGACAAAATATTCGCAGCTTTTGAGGGAAAGGGGATAAGAGGGCGGGAATAATATATGTCTATGACCAGGTTTTGGAGAATTGACATGCTCGAACAGCCTGCTAGATACAAATTGTTGGTTGCGAGGCCAAGAGGGAAGGACTTGGCCCATTGGCCGTGCCCAGGGCTTGGTAGAGCTCGTTTATGGGCACCGGCTAGATCGTTCGATGGATTCAATCCGGTGGCGACAGCACAGCAAATTTCAGAGCGTGGGTTTCGCAGGACGTCGAGAGTGAAGGTCTCAGGATTCTTGGATAGAAAGGCTCTGGGCCTGCAGAGCATTTAGGGGAATTCGGCCTCCGCTGCTCTCTTCCAAGTTGCCCATTTCTACCCATCGCCGACTCTCTAGCGGAATTTTGATAGCGCCAGGGTGCTTGACCCTCCTCTGATGCTGCCCTCTGATGCTGCTCAGGCCTTGTGGCTGCACCTTCAAAGAGCCCGAGCCCAGGCTCTCTGCAGGCTCTGACGTACCTCACACCCACGTACCTCACACCCACGTACCACCCCCAAGCACCGAAACAGCCGTGTGTTTGCTTTTTGGCGGCCAACACCACCTACCCTATATATTGCGAATCGCGGACTTGGCGATAAAAAGCCCTGTCAACTCCTCATCTGCTCTCGCATTCCTTTAAATGTAGCGGTCCGCTCTGATCTTGCTCCCTCTCCTTGTTCTTTCCTTTGGCTACAATAGCCGACCCCATTGACGCACAGCACCCTTTCTGACGCAGTGAGGCCAAGACCAAACAGCTCGTGCTTCAGGAACACCCGGCGAGAGCGACTAGGCATCGTGCGATTTATAAAGCAGAGCCAAGATGCCTTACTTCGAAGGTCTCTCATCTTTGCGGCTGCGGACTCTGGAGACCGCGCCGACTTTCGCTAGCATGGCTCCCGACCCTCTCTGTGGTGGCAATGGCTTCATGGATGTCTTCAAAAAGCCTCATCTAGTGCATTCATCGCACCCGGACTTCGCCCATCTCATACTGCTCGTCTTTGAAGCTGTGCTTGAAGTCGTTTGCGTAAGTCTTCCGGGTTATATCGTGGCAAGGTCGGGCATGTTCGATGCAGAAGCCCAAAAGTTCGTTGCGAACCTCAACACGCAGCTATTTACGCCATGTCTAAGTAAGTACGCATCTTCCACTAGGCGAATTATCAGTACTAAGAATTCCCTTTTACAGTTTTCACCAAGCTGGCCTCGCAGCTGACAGCCGAGAAATTTGTTGAATTGGGCGTCATTCCTCTCATCTTCCTTGTACAGCTAATAGTCTCCTATCTGTCTTCCATCGCCATTTCGCGAGTCTTCCAGTTCAAGAAGCGACCTAAAAACTTCGTTATTGCCATGGCAGTAAGCCGCTAGAACTATCGTCTACATATAATTGTTGCTGATCTTCACAGGTCTTCGGCAACTCCAACTCATTACCTATTTCCCTCGTCATTTCCTTATCGAAAACACTGTCAGGCCTTCATTGGGATCGGATACCCGGCGATAACGACGACGAAGTTGCTGCCCGTGGTATTCTATACCTCTTGATCTTCCAACAACTTGGGCAGCTCTTACGGTGGACTTGGGGTTTCAACGTACTTCTCGCTCCACCAGAAGCCTACGAGGAGGAAGCAGGTAGAAACAGCAGCCTGGAGCGTGGTGAATATAATGATGGTGAGGCGGAAGGGCTCCTCCAAGCCTCCGACGACTCCCACTCTGATTATGAGTCTGGAAGCATCACACCTCAGACACGCCTCAACTATGCTTCATCATTTTCTTCATCCTCTTCATCCTCGTCTAACTCCATTTCAGAAAACCAAGACGCTGTTTCTGTTCCTGTAATTCTTCCTACGCCTACGAACGGAAACATTGTCACCAAAGGGCCTGGAAACCTAGCTAGGCGCAGTGGAGATCGCCAAGAATCTATCAATCATATCAGCACATTTCCAGATCCGAATTTGTCACCTGACAATGAGGCTACCCCCAAGGGGCCAGCAGGTTGGTGGATGTGCTTCAAGCGGGTTGTCAGGCAGCTCTTCAAGTCCGCGGGGAACGGCGTTTGTCGTGCATCAGGCAAAGCGTTCAGCTCCCTTCCCCAGTCTGTGCAAAAGGTTTTTGCCAAGGCCTATTCAATGACGTCTTGGTTTTTGAAAGGATGCTGGGAATTTATGAACCCACCGTTGTGGGCCATGTTGGCTGCAATATTGGTAGCGTCATTTCCGCCGGTCCAGCACATGTTCTTCGATCCAGGAACCTTCCTCAGCAACTCGGTCACACGTGCAGTCAGCCAAAGTGGAGGCGTGGCAGTCCCTCTCATCCTGGTCGTTCTGGGTGCTAATCTTGCCCGCAATACTCTTCCCAAAGATGACACTCACTCGATGGATGATCCAAAGGAGGAGAGAAACCTCCTTATTGCTTCGCTAGTCAGCCGCATGTTTCTCCCCACCATCATTATGGCTCCTATCTTAGCTCTTACTGCAAAGTATATCCCAGTCAGCATACTAGATGACCCAATATTCGTTATCGTATGCTTCCTCCTTACAGGTGCTCCGAGTGCACTGCAGCTAGCTCAGATCTGCCAGATCAATAATGTCTACATGGGAGCAATGTCAAAATTGCTCTTCCAGAGTTATGTCATCTGGTATGTTTGGAAACTTATCCCACAAAAGTGTTAAATGCTCATACTTTTTAGGATCCTCCCGTCGACACTTATTCTGGTCATGCTTGCTCTCGAGGTCGTCGAATGGGCCGCATTGTGATCAAGCCCCTTTCGCCCTTGTACAATCACAGTTTTGTCCTTTCTTTTACGGTACTACATTGTTTGTATATACAATACGACTTTCTTTGCAAAATACCTCGTACAATTACGAGAGCTCTTGTCTCTGAGTGTTACGGGTTACTTCTGGAGAGTGGCGTAAGGGAGTCATCGGTTATCAAAACGCCTGTACGGTACTTGTATGCCCTATAGATACATCATTGTCTGGTGAGAGAGTCCGGACAACCCTTGTATGATTTGGCAAAGTCTACCTCTACGGTATCAGGCATAAGTTTCGTTAGCATACGTAGAGCTTGGCAAAAGAATTCCTCTTTTCTCATTGGCTACTTTAAAAGATTATCATACATCATTGGCGCGATGGCCTGTCTTATCCTTTTCAATAATCCATGTCAGACGGGACGTACTAACGAAACTTATGCCTGATACCGTAGTACAACACTACATAAATGCTATTCTACGTGTGTTCGTAAAGCTGCACCAAAAATTGCAGGGCGAAACCTGGCATACGGATGCAGAAATTGGCATGACTAGCGTTGCCAAAGAAATTCCACTCACGCCGTCCCAAAATTGACAGTGAGATAACGCTGCCAAATCTTATCTGTAGGCATACTGCTCCTTATCCAAGCGCATCTTCCACGATGTCTGAGAGCTATGGTCCAAGCTTTAGTAGCAGCCGAAAGGTTTTAAAATCTTGCCTTATTACCATATTTTACGTACTTCTCTAGGTCCAATTGTCTTTAAAACACTATAAGGTAAAAGCTCTTTGTTTTCTCTATTGCCTCTATATTATGTAACATTATAGCTTTACTATATAAAAAGTTAGATATAGGTAGTTAAATTTTAGTCTAAAATCTAAAATAATTTTATAATAATATATCTCGCCCCTTAATATTCTAAATATAAGGCTAAAGTATCCCTTAGGCTAATACAATTCATCCTACCGTTATCAATAAGAACTAGCCAATCAGATCAACCAAATTCAATCGTCATACAAGGGGGTAACACGTACGGGGCAGACGTCCTCTCTGCAAGTGTGCTCGCAGAATAATACAGCCCAACCATTTCGCAAGGGCTCGCTTATTTTGAAAACATACTAGCAGGGAGGGCGTCTGCCCTGTTCGTGGTACCCCCTTGTAGGAGTAAAATCGGGCAGCGGCCATGGCTTCGGTGGTGGCTTTTTAGCACATCAATTCGGCTGAACGTTATATTGAGTCGGTCGAACAAGGTCTATATCATTGGAAGTACGATTAGAAGGCATCGTTAATAGTAATTAGCTATACATGTTATTTTCATTCTGGCGGGTTAAGGGGTAGTTATTAAAATTCGCGATATATAAAGGCTCGAAGGAGGGCAACGGCCACGGTTGCGGGGGGTTCTTTGGCCTTCCGAGTCGGTGGAATTGAATATTAAGTTGGTGGAACAAAGTCCATATCATTAGAAGTACGATTGGAAGGTATATAGTTAATTGATATATAATATTTAAATCTATATAGGTAATATGCGTACTTTTAATTCTAGTGTTTTAGTGTTCTACGCACGGTCTGACTATCGTAGGACGCTACCAGCCCAAGGGATATATTTATAAAGATATTATATTAACTATTATAAATATTATAATTAGGATAACGTAGGTGATGGGGTTATGAAGGTGACCCTGGTTATGAAGGTTTGCAGGTTTCGCAAACAAATTTTGTCTACCTATGCGCTTGATTTGGACCAAACACAGACAAAATTTGTTT
>Ga0307507_10000843_pt1 | contig 68080 bp, 69 predicted proteins | sample 7_EM_MG_FD_207223 | JGI IMG/M metagenome (GOLD analysis project Ga0307507, IMG submission 207223) | Populus trichocarpa ectomycorrhiza microbial communities from riparian zone in the Pacific Northwest, United States - 7_EM | ecosystem: Host-associated > Plants > Roots > Unclassified | place... | reverse complement strand
AACCGTGGAACCGCGCCAGACTTACCCCTGTACCCGTGTACTCGGTATCAAGGGTAAATGGGGCGCGGTGCCACGAAATGTCCGGGTTTATTTCCTATTCCGGGGGTGCGCCCGACTTTTGTCTCCCTTACAAAAAAAAGCCACAAAACGGGTTTGTATGGGGGAAAGCCCTGGTTACCGTATATGGGGTGCGCCCGACTTTTGTCTACCCCCAAGTACAGTACACCTAGTTTACGGCAAGGTTGTCATCGACGCCCTCCGCCAGCTCAGTCGACAATCCCTGATTCTGATACTAGCAATTAGGCAAGCTAGGTAGCCACCATTACCTCCCCCACCCAACCTCTTCCCGCATTTTACAATTCCGCCTCGCGGAAATTGCCATATCTCCCTTCTTTCCTGAGTAAGCCTACAACAGAAACTTAGCTTACCTATTTCCTCTGGTCGAAGGAAATCACACGCGATAGGAATACACATATACATCATACACCCGCCTAAAGCTATATACCGATTTTCTTATCTTGTCGAGTCAGAATCGGCTAGGATCTGATGTGCACCAGAATTGAACCTAGGATCTTCTATCGTAATCATCCCTATGATTTACCCTCTATCCTAGAAAATAGAGGTATTTTACAACGCGACGGCTCAGGCTCACCTTCTAAACGCTTTACATCATACGTAGTTGGCACGGTGGTGAGCAAGGGATTGAATTCTAGAGGGCTGGGGGTTGAAGGGAAGGAATTCCTTGATGATATATTCTGAAGGGACCCTGGGAGGGTAGAGAGGGGAAGAAATTGGATACGATAGTTAGACGCAGGTTGCGAGAAGGGTGTAAGTTAGTTCCCGGTTATTCTATTGCTATGATTACTAGAAGGGATATGCGAATTAAAAATAAATTATCCCTACCTCTTCACCTTCACTATCCCTTAGCAACACGAATGGATGGTGCAGGAGTGTACACAGAATAGAATGAACGCAACTCAGCCATCGCCAATGCCACTGCACATGTCTCGAGTCCCCGAAGCACTTCCCCCATAGCAAAGGAAAGAATACAACTAAAAATGTTTCTTCCAAATGACGAAAGCGGGGGAAACGAACTCATCAGCAGCGCGCCAGAAGTACAAGGAAACATCAACAGTGGCCTCGAAAAGCTGCTGTAGTACCCTCCTCTGCCGCCCACATATTATGACCTAACCTCCTATCATAGAGGTGCCGAATTAAACTTCCTTCTCAGGCTCCGAATACACTGCATGTCTTGCCCGTCTCTCCATCATTCTTTTCATCCTTCCCTCTTTAAACCGCTGTCGGTGTGTAAAATATTCTACCAACCCCTCGCGGTTCTTGACTTTAGCCAGAAGTTTATCTTGCTGATGCGGCGAGTCGAGAACCAGATATTGTTCCATATAGCTCAGGTCTGTATACGGCAGCGTGGGCCTTCTATACAGCTTATCCATACTATCCACAACAAAATGGAGACACGAGTCTATAAACTGCGGGATGGTTGGGGTGAAGACAGGAAATGTGATCGCTTGGTTCGGGGTGAATTTGAAGTTTTCATCAGTAAGAAGAAAAGGACGAGTGCGGGGTCCGGCACTGCGGTCTGGCACATTCGGATGGAATTCGGACTCCACCAATGCGCTGCTCCAGTTGATAACATGCGGGACTTGGATCTTCTCGGTGTCGACTGTTATGTGGTAGGAGTCCTCATGGCAGAGTCTGAGGTACCTCTCGTCATAGCGCCACTTCAATCCTCTAACGGAGCGGTGTTCCATTCGGTCACCCCTAATACCAGGCCCTAGCATCATAGATTCATCGGCCTCCAGCCACTCACCAGTTTGAACCAAGGCTTGGTATATGAATGCAGCTTGAGAGGCCCGCACCAGGATATCCAACGTCTAACAGCCACATTAGCTATCCGAACTGCCTGTCATGAGGAAAAGTAAGCTACGCATATAGTTTCTGAACTCTCTTGAACTTCCATCCATCGTAGTGCATAAGTTAATGTCCAATCATGACGAAGGGATGATCGCAGGCCCCTAGGACCGAAAAAATAGGCTCCACAGAAGCGGTACTTTCTGACCACAATTCAGCCATTGAGCTGAGCTATCCGCGTTGTGGATGATGGTGAGTGTCAGAATTTTGGCGTCCACAGTTAATCTTGCAGGTTTTTGTGGATGATAATGGCGGGGGTGATGGGGGTGTTGTTGTGTGCGGGTTACAAATTCGTAAACAAAAATGTACACGTGTCTCAGAGCAAAGCATTGACACCCTGCTCTACCGATATACCTAGGGGCGAAAATACATTCACACTTTTTAGGTGTTAGAGCTGACTAAAAATTTGAATGTATTTTCGCCCACAAGTTTATCGTATGCACAAACCTCCCCTCAAAGCCGTTCTCCCCCCCCCCCCCGAGTTCGCCCAATATGTCTTCCATTCACCGGGGACTCCCACATCTTCCCAATAACTCCTTCAAACCCTTCCCAGAATAGTTTCCCTTGACACCCACGTCTGGTTCCTTCCTGTTGCTCAATTCCCCTTCTATCTAATGCCCTAACAGTCCTTATGCCTTCCGGGTGGCTCTCCAAACGCTCTGCTTCACCAAACTCCCGGACCACACACACCCCACTCTCTCTCTCCGACCCTAACCCCTCCAACATCAATCAATCTCCAAAAAAAAGTTTAATGTGGATCCAACAACCTTTCTCCACCGAGCTGCTACCTCGGGAGTACAGGTATTGAAGCTTCATGATTCTCAACAAGCATTAGGTTAGCTCCCCTCAGCTAGATGCAGCTAGTATCAGAACATTTCGGGGTCTCGATTCCCAAGGCTCCTACTCACAGTAACGCCCAGCGCCCCAGCGGCCCGCCAAGCACCCGCCAGGCCCCTGTCCCAGGCATCCCAGCCGTGTGTCTCAGCCTATAAGGCAAGAGCTTCTGTCCCTTGGGGAAGACCACCGTCGAAAGGGGTGACGATAGGTCCCCTCAATCCCCTGCCGATAGGCAACTCTCGAATGGCACCTGTAGGGCCTGCTCGTCCGTACGGTGGCGCTCGGTGCAGCCGTCAGTCCTTCTTGCCCTAAAGACGGACGGACTAGGTTCACGGCCCAATCGCGATGTCAAGGTTGGCTCCCGTTTTATTCGCCGTGATAGTTACAAAGCGTGAGCTAATTTAGAGTGAACAGGAACTTGAGAGAATTGTTAATTCAATCCTTAAGCATAACCAAGGTCACTGCATCGAAAAAGCAAACCCATCAAAACAGAACCCAGCATTCCGAGTAGCGTTTACCGATAAACATTTCGACCTGGAATCCCTAATTGATTATGGGATAGTCCCACTTTGGGTGGCTGTGTTGGAAACCAATTGATACTGTCGGCATGTCCTAGTTGGGGTTTTCATTGTTTTGCAAAAGCGTAGAATATGGGGAAATTTGTTTGTCGATGGAGGGGTAGGAGTACGGACAGTGGAAGGAACGCATGAAGGCTATGGAGATGGAGGCCGAACAAGAGTCCGGTATTTAAACCGAAAGCGATGGAGAGTGGAAGCCCTCGTTACGCACCCCCTTTGTTAAGGACTATACAGAATGTTTATTTTGTTACCACGAGGAAAACAAGAGATTGGGAACATGTGTGGAAGAAAGCGAACATGAGTGATTCAAAAGCATCGTTACAAACCCCTCATGCCCTCTCCCAGTTGCTGAGGTGGGAACCGTGTCCCCCCATGCAATCGGCTGCATTAACATCCCATTTCTTCATCTCCAATACAGCAGAAATTATCCCCACGATCCCGGGCAATCCTACTCCATAGAGTCTGGTGGATCCGGTAGGTCCTCTAACGCTATAAGAGTAAGGGCCCGCACATATTAAATCCCTTTTCTTAAATGATTTTCACAATATCTGCAGGTGAAGCTTTGCTCGCTACCTCTAGCTCGGCATCCCCATCTAACTTTAACTTAGATGATTCCTAATATCATCCGTGTTAGGCTAATGGATATCACAACCGCCTTGGGGAAAATACCTAGGAATATCTTCCCTATGCCCAGCCCCCGGGGAGGAATATTCTCGTCCTAGGGGATTCCCGAATAGTATTCTTAGTGACTCGGGAATCTCCGGCAGGTGCTCCGGTAAGCATTCGTCCCAGGTATCGATACAGATGAAAACTCGGGGTAGCGAAGCCATAGCAATCCTCAACATTCCCATAAGATCTCCAAGCCGCAAGCCTCTGCGATCAAACTCCATTTCCTGTCGTAGATAATTTGGGATGTCCCGTGTGTCTACTAGCTGCTTGAGAATAGCGCCCATGATGTTGGCGATTATCTGTTCTTACTGGAAAATCACGTCCCACTACAAGCCTACTACCGCGATATCTTCCTTCTCCGCCTGACCACACAGCTTGTCAACCATCAAGAAACTAGCATTTCCAACCGTTAGCCGTACCCGCTTCTCCCAAAAAGCCCCGCCCTTTACCCGAGACATACCTTGTCCACCCCCAAATTCCCGTAGCAAAATAAAACAGCCTTACCGGCTCCATCCTCACCATTCCCTTGCTCCCGAAACTCGCTAATTTCCAAAAGCCGATCTCCAGCACCGTAGAATCAGTCAGTGCGCACGCCTTGATACTTGTCCCCGCCAACTAAAAAACCTTTCACCTATGGTGCTGTTAGGGCAAAGGGCTAGCCAATGACGTCAAAGCACCAATCTTATCAATTTCGTCTTCAAAAGCTTTTCTCAACGCTTTCATCTAGACATTTGTGCAACCTATCCTATTAGTCAATTAGCACCTGTTTCAGTTGTTAGATATCATAAATCGCTACAAGTTCCAATTCCAAGATTCCCCCGGGCACAGTGTCCGCAGCAGGGAATTTAAAACCGCCCTCCTTTTCTGGGGGAGACTCACCAACGCCCTTGATACCGTAAGAGCTCGAATAATCGGACCACGTGCTAGGACGTTGGATTGCCTCCCTTAGTAAGGTCTGGTGTTTTTTCTTTCTTTTTTTATCTCGGGGGCAGATTTTTGGTGTGTTTTTCGCCCCTATTCCAGAAGAGGAAATTTCGGACTACATAGCACATACCGGTAATCCGATTATTCGAGCTCTTACGGTATCCCCGTCGCTGGTGTCCCTCCTCGGTTGACCCCCGCCCTAGTTAGTGCATGTGCGCCACTTGTCAGACTCAAATACAAAGTTCACCTGGATAACAGTAAAATTGCGGTCCGGACGCGAGGCGGGGCTGCTAGAGAGGCGGCTGCCGGGACATACTGAGAGGGGACGACGGGCAATAAGGGAAGGTAGACGGAATATTGTGCTTGCTCGAGGGTTGTGGAGAATAGAGGGCTGAGGGCCAACTAACTGGCAAATCCTGGGTTAAATGCAGCCCTGTTGGCGGGGCATGGTTGCCCTGGAATCAGAAAAAATTCAGAGCCATTCTATGGCTAGGAGGCTTACAAACTTCTCCCTATCGCTTCTAGCTCTGCTTCCTAGCTACACATCAAACCCTTTGACTGTCTAATTAGCGGACAAAGAGATCCCGGAACTAGCTCCAGGAAGATATAATAATTCTAATCTTTCACACCGGAGAGGCATCAACTACCGTATGACAATCTTTCTATAGTATCTCTACCACTCCGGTCATGGGCAGCGGCCGAAAAAAATGATTTCTACGTGTAGTGCGTGGGAGTGCCGTGACCGGGCCGCCGGAATGAAACCCGAAACATCGCCCACGCCGGCCCTCACAGATCATACACGCCCTAAACCAGAACCCCCGTCGGAAATAAATGGTCTTGGGGTTCAGCTTCTAGTCTGTCTTATCATACCGGTATAACTAGAACGGGGCTTGGTTATTGAGAATTCCGCTCTTGTAGGGAAGTAAGCCAAGGGAAATATTTTGGTTGCGGTGCTGTATAAGTTAGTGTTATATTAGAAGACGCCTCCCATGGAATTGTGAATAGCTATGCATAAATCGACCTGTTGGCCGGAAATAGCAGCGAGAATCTGGCAAGGGAAATAAAAATACTGCCGGGACGCACCTACACAAGTCGAAATTGATAAAGTGAGAGAACATCATATCATCATGTCACCAGTTCCGGGGCTGTGTAAGGCTAGCAGGACTACTTGCACTGCCGCTAGATGCATCAAGAGTATCACCCCCAGTAATGTCTACCCCACCGGGGATATTTAGCAAGGACTATTACTTAGGTGGCCCGTTTCATCCAGGAGGCTTTTATATACAGAAGCAACCCCACGGCCCATAAAACCGCAACAGCCGTCAGGACAGGCTGCTCTTCCAAGCTCTGGATGGCTTCATGTTAAATTATAGGATATTGGTATCCTTTACATTGTTTTGTCCCTTCCTTCGTTAAGCCGGTTACTAGGCCCCTATGTACTATAGTGAGTATACATCTCGCCCACCATTGAACTTTCATGAACCCTTGCACGAAAAACATGCGTCCAAACCAGCGAAATCCAAGGCGCCAGGAGGAAGTTCGAATACGAGCGGCCTGGGCGCCGCTGCCGAGACTGGAGACAACCAAACAGAAAGGTTGGAGTCTCGGTACCGTATAATCTGGCAAAAGTCGGATTGACGCTAGTGACGAATATCTTGAACCTGCCCAACCACAACCGCCTATTCGCTCCCTCCGGTTGGCTCGGTTGCCTTGGTTTCGCTTTAGCTCGAATCCGACTTTTGCCAGATTATACGGTACCTTTGGTCTTTTCTGCTTTTTTTCGGACTCGCTCTTACCGAAGACATTAGAAAACCCCACTTCCTAACTCAGGTATGACATCCGAGAACCCTTACGGTCTATTATCCCCAGAAACTAATATTTCCTAGTACCCAAACTATGTCTCTCAATCGCTTACCGATTTTCGGCGATTTGGCCGAAGCGTTTCCGACAAGCACCAGCGCGGGTTTTGCCCCCGGAGCGGCGGCCCAATCAAACTCGGATACCGATAAGCACCAGACCTTTCCTCCTGGGCTTCCCGGAGGCAGCGATCTCAATAGCAACGTTCTAGAGTTCGCTCTCAGATGTGTGGATTCGTGCCATAGTCAAGCCCGATTTTTCCATGCAGAGTCAGAGAGAAAAAACGCGGAGTTGGTGATGTCTAGGCAAATTTTGGACCTCGAAGTAAGGTTATGACACTCAATTCTACCATTATTGCTGACTCCAAAATAGCACCAACTCAAAGACGAGCAAAATCTAAGAGAAAGATTACACGAGAAACTTAACATACGTGGTGGACTAGGTAACTAATCACCACACCAGCCAAGAAAAATGTTACTAACTTTGATCGGCAGAAAGAATTATTTACCAAGGCAAACTCAACGGCAAAATACCGCTAAACTGCCCCGGTGGGGCCCAAGGGGCCATCGACGAGTTAGCAAAGTCCGAAGAATTTGCAGAAATACTTGGGCAAGAACTCGCCAGTCGCAAACTGGTCGATCGAGATGTGTTACACTGTGTGCGGAGAGCATACCACCAGTACTCAAAAACCGCCCACGGCAACGATGGACTAATATACCTTGACCATTCTCACCACACCGCGAATGAAATAGCGGCGTTAGTTATCCTTTTAAGGCTACAGGAGGAATGGGATAATCCTCTCGCGTGGATCGAAGTCCAACTACCGCGTAAAACCGCCGCCTGACGTTCTATACTATTGAGAGCTGTCATTTCGTACGCGGTTAGAAGACTCCTAGGTAATGTTACGTTCTTGCATATATTCCTCAGTCGTGCGTACATAAATATATACTATCACGGACAAAAGTGGTTGTGGGCATGAGGATGGCGGGCAAATTGTTTTTTTGTAATTAGGGGTACACGGGCATCTTTCTCTTTTTTCTCCCCCTCATTATATCCCCTCCACCTTATCAACTCTTGATTACGGAATTTCGGGAACAAAGGGCTAGAGTTGTGCAGAATTCGAAGTTAGTTTCAAGGACTAATATGGCCGGCTAACGGCAGGATTCTATTGAGAATACCGTTACTTGACGTTCTTGGATGCACACGTTTGCGCAGTGCTACTTGAGGTGTCACAATGCTGATCCAAGAGGAGAGATCCTCTACTCTGTCCCCTTTTTCCAATATCTCTTGGCACAACCACTTGAATTCAGTGTTGGTAGTAACTTGTTAAACTCCGAGCACGGCACCACGGAAATGGAGTGGTTAGAACACAATTATTACCGTATCATAGTGCTTTGAGTGTTATCACTCTCGGTCCGGCGTAAGATCATAAATGGTACGATGAAGTCAACTGAACACATGATAAATAGGGCAGGAAGGTCCAAGGTATTGAGCACGGTATCCTTAGTTAGGGACGGAGGAAGTCTGCTCCTGTAAGGGGAACTACAATCAGGGCCAATTAAATGAATAGTTAGGTATAAAAGTTACCGTGTCCAGTACTAAGGTTTCTATTTTCGGTGCATGCTTTTGGTAACAAGTCTAACCTGGATTTATCATCACGATCTAGGCCCGCCAACGTCGACCGCAGCAAAGCCTTACAGAGCCCCACGCTTACCCACGATAACACAATCCCTGCGCGGCAGGGGGGGCGTGAAGTGCTCTGTTATATTCGGGGTCCCACCCAACTTCTCGGTTGTAGGGGGGATAAGCATACGACTGGAACTCCCTACTCTCCCCTGGCAGAATGGCCTGGGATACGAGTTTGACTCTTGTACTTCTTTTGAGAAATGGCCTATCTGTGCCAAACGCCATGCACGTAGATGCAGTCGCGGAATTGATGTTATGTCCCTGTTCCGAGCCTTTCTCGCTTCTTCGAGTTAACCGTTTCTGCATGTAGTGTCGGACAAGAATTCTTGAGGCAAGAATTTCCAAATATCTCATGGTTGGAACTTGCGGGACGGTCTCCATCTGCCGTATGAAAGGTGCTTAGGTTGGGGACTGTATTTGATACCAACCCTCGAGTCTCCCTAATATTTTACTAACCACCTAGGAAGCGATCTGGGACAGCCATAACCATGCCCACTCTCTCCTAATGCGGAAACAGACTGGCCAGTTAAGGATATCCACCGCGCCAACATTAAGCTAAAGCACACACTCCTCATAGACTACCAAATTAAAACCCTACGTCAGAGCCTTAGCCAGAAAGTGTGGGAGAGGGCGCCCACCCTGGCCCACAGGACTTGCCTACAAGAGACCACGCCCCAAATCTGGTATCTCCGAAAATCACTGCCCAATACACCGGATTTATTACTTGTCATGTGGAAACTCCCGGGAAAGTCGAGTGAGCAGGAACGTAGATAGTCCTCCTAGAAACGCCGTACGAGATGCAGATTGTGGAGCAAAGCTCTTGGTTCCCAGAGGGGGTGGGAGGATCCGTATCGTGTCTGAAGACTAGGGGGAACTTATCATTTTTCGAGTTGGGTCTTGTTGAGTGAAACTCCAAGACCTTTTACGGAAGGTTCTTCGAAAATATTTACAAGATATATCAGGGATGAAAATGAGCCGATAACTAGGCTTGCAACGTGTGTTCCCAATCTTATGTAAACGATTGCGGGAGACACTTTGAAGATTCGGACATCCAGCTTCTGCAGGGTGTCTGGAAAACGTCGACATCTTTGCTCAGAGAAATCGCTCCAAAAAATACCCTTGTTTTGTTTAGGAGATAACGGAGGTTGAAGCGAAGTTTCTGCCTTCCTGAATAGCACACTTTCTCACATGCCGCGGGCTCATCTCTTTTAGATCTAGCCCCATTGCTTAGTCTCCCTTCTATATAAACCCCAAGGGCCTCAAGGTTCAGAAAATTCAAGTCTAGTCGAAATTGCCAGGCCATTTACCTTTCACACAGCGCGATATGGTCATTCCCATATTTTGGACCACGGCACCGGGGCTCTCCTTGGGAGTCTGTCTAGCAAGTTTCGTAGCAACTATAATCTACTTTGCCAAAGGGACTTCAAGAAGCAAGAACTTTCCTCCGGGACCACCCACACTACCTATTCTCGGAAACATGCATCTTGTGCCACAAGAGAGACCATATTTGAAATTTACCGAATGGGCAAAGCAATATGGTGGTATTTACTCAATCAAGATTGCCAAGCAGACCATTGTTCTCATCAGTGATGTCAAGATTCTCAAGGAGTGAGTATATGTCCTGCGAATACTTTTGGAGGTGACCGGTTCTAATTTGCCCCTCAGATTATATGATAAACGTGGGGCAATCTATTCCTCTCGGCCTTTACCTCACATTGGCGCTGAGATTGTCTGCCCGGACCAGACCCATATCATCTACATGCCATACGGCGAGACCTCCCGCAACTACCGTGCACAGTACCATCAGTTCATGGGTCCCGGAAAGGTGGAACAGATCCTGCCTTGGCAAAGCGCTGAATCGACACTCCTGTTAAAGAAGATTGCAACAAGTCCTAATAGATACTACGAACACACCATGCGCATGGCGACGGCTGTCATCTTGGAGTCAGTATTCGGCGTCTTGCCAAAGGATTACGACGACCCAGAGGTCACTGAACTTTGGACTGTGCAAAGAGAGTTCTCGGAGATTTTGGCTTTGACAGGTCCACCCGTCGACCACTTTCCGTTCTTGAAATGGCTTCCCGATATCGTGTCACCCTGGAGAATCCATGCCCGAAGCGTTCGCGCCATGCACAGAAAACTCTACTTCAGACTCCTCAACCTAAACAAAGCGAGAATGGAAAAGGGAGAGCGATATGGAACATTTGTGGAAAAATTGATTGACGACAAACCTAAGCACGGCCTTAGCGACGAGCGAATTGCATATGTTTGTGCAACTTTGGTGAGAGATCCTAGTTAATTTAGTTTTTGAGTTCGAGTTAACTCTTTTGTAGATGGAAGCCGGGAGCGACACTACTGCATCCCAAGCCCTTGACTTCATGATGGCATTACTGGCATTCCCAGATGTCCTCAAGAAGGCTCAAGAGGAGGTCGACCGAATATGTGGAACATCAAGATTGCCTACTCTTGACGACCGTGATCAAATGCCATACATTGAAGCTTGTGTCAACGAGGTATGTAAAGTTATCCGGCGCTTGCAATGCTAATCTAATTACTTCCTAGGTTCTTCGATGGAGACCCCCGCTACCATATGGTGCCCCCCATCTACTCATGAAAGGTAACCCATCTCGGTCAAGCCTTTACCATACGCAAGAAAAAAGGCATCTGACATCAAAGAATAGACGACTGGTACGAAGGTTACTTTATGCCCAAAGGAACCATCTTATTCCAGGTCCAATGGTAAGTTATTCTACCCATCCACTTGTTAAAATGCTAACGCAACATAGGGCAATGAACATGGATGAAAACGTCTACGAAAAACCTCAAGATTTCATGCCAGAACGCTACATTCGGAACCGTTTTGGCACAAAATTCGACGCCGAGAAGGATGCCGAAACTGGCCGGAAGGAGCAGTACGGTTTCGGTCTCGGCCGAAAGATTTGCCCAGGTCAATGGTTCGCCAGGAACACACTGGTGAGTTATCCACCCCGGCCTAGATATATAAATTGTGATGCTGATGCGGCACAGTTCGTCCTCTTTGCCAAACTCGTCTGGGCATTCGACATGAAGGTCCCTACAGACCCCAAGACAGGGAAGCCGGTTCCTCTGGATACCGACGTGGGCACGGCGTTTATGGATGGGCTGACCACCACACCCTTCAAATTCCCGATCGAATTCAAAATCCGATCGAAGGCACATGAGGAAGCCCTGAACACTGACCTTGTCGCGTCGGACAAGATCTTTGCAAAGTATGGTGGGGCTACGGTTTAAGTGATATAATTCTTTTTCTCTTCATATGCATCAGATGTTGGGCGGTCAAGTTATATAGTTATCGGGGGTATCCGCTTTTCTTTTCTTCTCCCATCGTATCAAAAATTCAGGTTAGGTCAGTGAGTTTCGTGGTATGATTAGTATTTCTAACGAATCTCCGCTATTAGAAATTAGTCATCTGTGAGGTTCGTGTACTTGCGATGATGAGATATAAAGTAGGCTGGCGTGCATTCACCCATCCAAGAACATAATTGCTATTCGCTATAGTAGTACAAGTACCAGCGTAATCTCCAACCAAGGTCTTTTTAGGTCCCACATTTAGCCCTCCTAAGGTCGATGTGGGGACGCACCCACGTAGATGGTCTTCGAAAGTCTTCCAGTGATTTCCTCGAAACTCGCTCTAGCATCAGCTCATTGAATTCCGTACATGAAACCAAGCGAGAGGGGAACGGGTGGCCGGAATCACTCTGCGTAGCCAGCTGGCCCAAACGCCCAAGCATCTCATCTGGTACCCCGCACTACCAACGGAACGGTGGTGGGGACTCCCCGACAGAACCTGCCAGCGCTTGCGCTTGCTTGGCAGACTCTTGTTCCCCGGAAATCAAGAAAAGAATCCGCTTCGCTTGTGCCTGGTTTTTGGAGGAAGAGCAGGCGGAAAGACTATCTCCGATGCATTCAATTTTCCCCCCGCTACCCCAGTTCTGGATGCAGGGGATGACGTTCGCTTGGTTTAGCTTCCATTTCCAAGTAATGAGCTGTCTCTTCAGTCCTAGGTTAAAGCTTAATTAAATGCTCGAACTGCTTGGCGGAACTATCCGAATCTCTGCGTTGGCTCCGTTAGCCTCTATCTCTCAGCGCTCAAGTACCAAAGAGCTTAGCGGGAGAGGAAATTCTTATTCCCCTGTCGTAGTCGTGGAGAGCTCTACAGCACGCCTTAATTTTTACTTATTATTTTACCTGTCCTAAGGTATGCTAACATCAGAAGTTGGGTTTCCTTCGTTGCTGTAACGAGGGGTTCTGTCATAACTGCTGGCAATGATGGATTGGGATTGAGACGTCTTGGAGTCACTAACCAAAAGTGTTCGGGATCTCGAATCCCCCTAATAGCTGACTCACCAGAGTAGCGAGTAAGTTACGTACGGTGGTCTACTAGTAGAGGGATCGGACAGACTACCTGTCGTATTTCCCTTAGGAACTCAGCATCCGTGAAGATGTCCTGGGATATAGTCCAAAACTAGGGAACTACCTATCAAGTCCGACAAAAATCCACAGACATACGGTATTCGAGAGACCCTTTTCCTGACCATTGGCTCTTAAAAAATAAAACGGTTTCCAAGATCATCTTCTCTGTGTGGTTCTCTAGCACTTGCCGGAAACAGGTCTCGATATCTCAACCATTAGGGGGCGAAGCGGAAACCCCACCGTTTGTCTATGAATTTACAAACTATCGTACTCTGCCATGGCTCTCATTAACTAACTCACGTACCGGTATCAGCACTGCACCGATATCTGCAAGGTCCCCTTTGAGGGTTTGCCTGACAACGATGCTCTCCTGTTAGAGACCTCATCCAACCGGAGGGCATTGGTACCTGTGCGATAAAATAAGCTCAATTCCCGGGGGTTCGATTGGTCAGGCCACAAAGTTGTTCAACCAATCACCAAGTGTGTTATCAATGGCAGGGCGGATAGCGCCCGAAAGTTTATTGGGCTCTCAGAATTGTCCAACAGCTGCTCACATCCAATCATTCCTTTAAAACATAGAATCCTAGTTAGCCAAAGTTACGAGGAGCGCCCCGGTTGGTCTTTAGAGAAGTGTTTTGTCGCCCTGCCCTGCAAGTCGCTAGGCTTCGAGCAGGGCTTCGCCCCACCGCTCTACTCCTCAACTGACCACAACGGTTGGCTGCGATATTCCATCCATACGCACTCCTGCAAAGCACTTCGTTCAATCCCGTTCATCTGTAGGTGCCAGGGGAACATCCCCCTCTCAAAATTGAGAAAATGTATATACCAAAATTGGCCCACTAGCCGAGAAGGCAATAAGTTCAGAGGCCCAGCCTCACTGTATCTGCAATTGAGCTTCCCTCGTTTTCTACTCTCCCTACTTTTACGATCATTCGACTCTAGCTATCACCGAGAGGATGTCTGCAGATCTAGGACTTGCTCTTGTTTCTGATCCTGACGGAGATCACTCCGCAGATCTCGTATTCATTCACGGGCTCGGTGGCCACCGCTCCCGCACATTTACAAACAAGCACTCTGAATTCTGGCCTCCCTGGCTTACAGAAGCGATCCCTAAAGGTCGGGTATGGACTTATGGTTATAATGCCAAAGCGATTCTAGGCTCCGAGGATGATCTGTCACTTCACGCAACGAAATTATTGAGAGCGCTGGTCGCTGATGATGTTGGGCGAAAGGTTGGCTCACAGACTCAGTCACGGATCTTGAAACTAATACAATGAGGATCAGAAAGGGAAAAGTAGCAATCGCGACAGATCAACGCGGCCAGTGATTTTCCTTGCACACAGTCTCGGGGGAATTGTGGTGAAGAAGGTCAGTCTACGCTCCTACCGTTCTAACAAACCCCTTGTTAATGGATCTTGGATACACAGGCTATGGTTATTGCATCAAGTCCGGGACAGTCCTGGTCGTACCTGTTCTCCACTGCCCCCGCAGTAATTTTCATGGGCACACCTCATCGCGGGTCATATTGGGCGCAGAGGCTCTTCATGGCAACGGCACTAAGCCAAGCCTTCCTTCCGCGATCCGAGTTCCTCCACGTGCTACGAGATCGGTCGCCGATGCTTGCCACACTAGCGGAACAGTTCAACAGCGTTTGGGGCAGGAAGCAAGTTTTATGCTTTCGCGAGACTGCGCGAGTGGGTGGCATTGGAATGGTATGATAGACTCATTTAGATGTCTGCACATAGTCGCGAGTTAACATTTTGCTGGTATATAGATTGTAGAACCCAAATATGCGGTGACAAATTGCCGGAAAGAGATCGTTATCGATGTAGTAAATTGCGATCATCACCAGATATGCAAGCCAGAATCCATGCAAAGCCCACTGTTCCTGAGTATCGTGAGCCACGTTGAGCTTTTCCTCAAGAGCTCAGGTCCCTCCAGTCCAGGACTGAGGCTCCCAAGGATAAAGTCAAGCGACAAACACAAAGCTGATCCAACGACCAAACATGTCGAGAAGTCAAAACCTGTCGGAAAGGCGAAATCGGCGCGGAAGGCAAAATCGAAGGAAAACCCGAAGGGGGGAAAAGAAAAGGCCAGACCAGTCGAGAAGGTGATAACAGTTGAGAATGTCAGGCCGGTTATTTCATTCAAACCCCCAAAGCCGCCCAAGGCTCCAAGGAATATGCTCGTCAAAGCCAGACCCCTCCCTAAGCCACCGAAATCGAAATCGCGGCCCATCCCTCAAAGCTCATCACAACCAGCACCACAATCAGCATCGGTCCGATCGCTGCCGATATGGACACCCTCAGCACCACCGCCGCCTCCACCACCACCAACGCGGTCGCATTCCGCTCCCAGAGCGAAGAAATCAGAACCTGGTAAGTATTGACGTTAGGAATGTCCTTTGACCTGCCCGGCTAACGATATTAGGTCTCTTGTTACGATACCTCGCCGGGTGCTAAGGCCAATCAACCCCCAAAACACATACACACACACACACACACACACACACACACACACACACACACACACACACACATTCTTTCTCTCTCTACTCTCGCAGCAGGCCTGCAATATATATATTTCACCTGTACCTTTTACATCTTACATATTGGATCGAAGTCTTCTTAGGGGATGTGTTAAATAAATTGTACCTACGACCAGAGCAACATCACAGATTAACACTACTGCTAGTGCAGCACACTTTCCTTTTACTGGTTTATACTCGGGAATTTGGAAACATATATTGCGATTAGTCGGGGATATTTTAATCGTAAATACAATGAGAATGCTATTATCCCTCAGCTTTGTCATGTGCTGCGCCTCAGAGACCTAGTTAGGAAAACAATGAGATCTGGAAAGTATCCTCCCTCGACTGAAAATTAATTACTAAAATTTTAAGCCGCCATTCTTGGGCTCCGATAGACTAAGAGTAGGAACACACGGTCAGGGACGGTCTGGTCCAATTCGGCTGACAATGTTTGAACTGTGCTGAGCGACGTAGCATGAGCCCGAAGCTCGGCTAGCTCAAGGCCATGTATGGGATCGTCCAGGGCTGCGGTTGGTGTCCTCTCTGGAGAGGCAGGAGCATCTATTTTAGGCGACCAGCGCATTACCGGTAGACGGACTGTACCTTAACCGCACCAGTGTTACTAAGTAAGGTGCCACAATAGACACTTTCAGCGGACCCCTGTTTTGATACGGTAGTAGGGTGTTTACTCGAGCAGTCGTGCGAGTGAAATGCCATTATAACCTTAGCATTGATACTATTTGCCCGGTATGCCTCGCAGCGTACCGGTACTCCTGGTGAGAGGGATAACCCGGGTAATCCCAAAACGCTAGTAAGCATGAGATATCAAAAATCAGAGGCGATAGTTGGTCCGCAGTGCCCCAGTTAGGAACTTGTTTCTCGGGTTAAGGATTCTTGGGAGGTGATGGGTTTCGCTGCCCGGCTCGCTTTTCTTGATGGTTTTCTTCATCCCACCCCAGGAATATTTCGATGTTCTTTATTGCATGGTAAGAGCACCTAAGTTGAGTAGGGGCCTTCTCTTTGTCGCTACTAATGCTTTGGAAGAACAATGCGTATTGTCGACCAACAGAGCAATATCGCCGAAGCGCAACCACGGAGAAGGGGAAACAGAAGCAACCGGAATCAACGAGTGAGCGCCCATGACGTCTAAATACCTGTATGTATGCAATCAATCAATCAATCAATCAACCATATGTCCGATACGCCATGACCCTCCACCATCCTCCCGTACTGCGCAAAGACCCCCCCATCGCGCACATTCTATTTATTATAGCAAATGTAATATTGTAAAGGTTGGGTTAAAGCAAATACTAACCCTTGCTGCTGCTTTGCCCACCGGCTAGACCACGCTTGTACCGACGACTGAGCCGACGGCTACCTAGCCGGGGTTCCTGGCTGTCCCAAGAAGCGTCGATGAGGTCCTCTGCTCTGGCATTGTACTCGTGTTCGGCGATTTTGAAGGTGCTGGTGGTAAAAGAGGGGAGGAGGTGCTGAATAGAACTAACTAGCCTTTCACCGATCCCACCCGCAGCGACGCACACATCAATTCCCTGGGAAACCGCCTCTCTAGACAAACCCTAGCTAGATCTTCGGTAGTACCGGCAATGGATGCGGGCATCATCCCACAGTCTTCTCGCCAACCCACTCCCCGACTTCGAATGCTGCCCCGCTAACTGCTTTGCCAACTATCCTCGTTATACTCGCGGCTTTATCCCTGGCTTCTGCACCCCCGTTAACTGTCTTCTTTGCAACATCAGAGAGCCTTGTCTCCTTATCGGGTTCAACCCTATCCCTTTCTTTCGACTGCTCTTCCATCGCCCCGGAAATCTTGTCTGCCCCAGCCACCGGCGTCGCACCGGCGTCGCAACATCATCCGTCCGCTATTAGTCCCCCCCCCCCCAAGGATCCTTGCTCTGCCGAACCTCCTCAAAGCAGAGTAAGTGTGGAGGAGCAGGTGGTATGACGAGCTCTATGAAGCCTGTTTGTTGTAACTTAGCTCGCTGCTACTGGAGGTTGGGAGCGGGGCTGTTGCTGGGTATGTTGACGGAGGTTTAGTGTCTGCGAGGGGTTAATGGGATTGTAGGGGGGCCGAGAAGAGGAGTTTGGCTTCCGTGGTGGCGGGGGATGTGCTAGGTGTTGGTGGGGGGAAGGGGAATTTTATGTGTTGGTGGTTAGGGGTATTTCTGTCTTGTCCACTATTTGAACGGGTGTTACGTTGAGGACTGGGAGGGTCATTGTGGGGTGGTTTGTAGTTCGATATTCTGTACTCGAGTAGAAGAGCCGTATTGAGCGTTTGAACGCTATGATAAGCGTAAAGGAACCAAGATATCGTATGACGCTTCTTGCAAGCTGAGGACTGCTACCGTATTTATCTCAACTCAGCCACTCTTACGGCTGACATCATACTGTACAGCACTGTACTAGTACCTCACTGTTCTAACCCAAAACTGGACCAAAAACTTGAATTCGATATCGTAGCTTTTGCCCTCATCACCACCGCCATCATCATCAGTACCGAATATACGCATACCAATAGCACAACACCACACTACCGATAGCCTAATACCTCCTTCCATTTCCTCTTTGCAATGCGATAACCCCGCCCCTGCAATCATGAAACCTGCGCCCTATGAGCGAGACCCCACCGTTTCAAGTGCCCACACGGCGGAACCATTATAAAGGAAAGAATAATAAATTCCCCTCCTTTTCCACCCCAATGCCTGGAGGTGGATAGTTAGTAAAGGCTGGATTAAAAGTGAGGACGAAGGAAACAAGACTTCGCCTCCTTCTTGGATCCTTTCTTTTTCTCACCTTTCGCCATCCCTTTTCTGCTTCTGACAGCCGCACCAGCTTTGCACTTTGTTCATGTGATCGGGTGGGATCGAAACCAACAAAGAAAGCGGGAAAGCGAGAAAGAAGGGGCGGTTAAAAATATTATTTTCTTTTTGGGGGTGGAAGGGAGTTTTTTTATCAAGAGGCTTGGTCTTAGTTTTTTTCTTCTAACAGCGACTAGAGTACTTACAGCGTCCGCGCCAGTAATCCGTGGGAGATAAAGAGTGGGGGAAAGACGACGACGGCTGAGTACCGTGCAGCACTGTACTGTACAGTACAAACACGGTGGATAAAGAAGAAAGCAACGCTAGACTGGATCTCGACTTCAATAACCAGATCGCCATTTACCTACAGCACTGGAGACGATTGTTACTACTATCATACTGCCGCACCGCCAACATCACCGCTATTCTCGCCGTAGCCAGCAAGCAGACAAGCCGAACACTACCGACCAAAGGAACCCCGCCCACGATAATCCACACATCGTCACCTCCACTCCACTTCTGTCAACGCCAGCACGCCACTACTACTACCACTAACATCATCACCATTCATCTATTATCTGTGAAAACCCGCAAAAATGTCAATCTGGGCCTCCAAACCCACCCCACCAACACCCCCCCTCCACACGACCGGAAAAACCTACCACTCAACACTCCTCCTCCTCCTCGCACATTCCCTCGAGCCATTCCCAACGCCGGCGCCGGACCCCAGCCAAATAATCGAAGTCCCCTCACTCCTACCGCCGCCTCCGCACCGACGTACATTTCCAGCTGCGTCCGCGCCCTCGCGTGGAAGGAGTACCCGTGAGGCTGGGAGGAAGAATAGTTCTTGGTGGGAGGAATATGGTAGCGAGGCGTTGCGGGTGCGGGAGGAAGTGGACGATCTCCAGCATGACTTGAGGCTTGCGGCCCGGTTGCAGAACCGGGTCTTGGAAATTGAGGAGGGGGGCGGGAGGGCGATATGGGGTAGCGGGGCACCACTAGGGAGCGCGGAGGAGATTAAAGTGCTGAAGAAGGAGTGGGAGGGGGCGGCCACGGGGGTTGTTGCGCTTTCGTAAGCTCTTCTCTCTCATTTCCTTTACGCCTGTTGGCGGAGTATTAATTAATGCGCGATGGGATAGGCGACGTAAACAAACGGTCACAACACCATCTACACCTCGGACACCACTCCCAGCGATCCCCTCCCCCGGTCCGTCAACGGGATTACCCACCCCCCGCTCAAGCGGAACTCCACGAATTGTTGATGGATGGCTCAAGGATAGCCGGCGGAGCCTCGGTTTCGACACAGCACCTTCGGTGGGATCGCAGGAAGCACCTGAAAATCACAAACGTAGGAGCAGTGGAAACGGAGATGTGCTTACCCCGCCTCCGTCTCCGCCACCCTTAGGTAGCGGAGGAGGAGCGCGGAAGAGGGATAGCGCTGCAGAGTTGCCAAAGTTCGAGTATATCCCTATTAGGGTACCGCCTTTAGTTAGGTACGCCAATTAAATGGGTGGTTTGGTGGGGGTTTATGTTGGTTAGATGAGGATGGATCGCGGGGATTTTTAGATGGGGCGTTGGGGATTCTTTTGTGATTTGTGCATATCCATCATAGGTTGGACTAGATGGGATAGATGATGAGATATTACGACTCCCTTTTATTTATTATACTTGCTTGTTTATTTAGGGGGTTTGCAATACATTAAACTATATGATAATTCGTTCTCTTTTCTGGTATGGTAGTTTTCGCACGTCGTTCTCTTGGTGATAGGTATAATGGCTTGTTTAACGATAAGCTCTATTGATACCAGATTGACAAACAGACACAGTACATAAATGTCCATACAATATAGGTATGCTAAAAGGTAAAAGTGGTGAAAAAAGAGAAGAAAAAAAAAACTCCCCTAAAACACCAATTCCCAAAACAAACTAGATACTCCATCCCAGCATTCGTAAGGAAAAGAGGGAAAAGATAGAGAAAATACAAAAAGACCCCTCTTTTCGCTCCTTTATTCTTAGCAGACCATCTACCTGGTTTAGTTTACTCCTCAAAAGTAGGCCCCCATCCCACCATCCCCCCACCTCTCTTGCTTTGCCCTTCAGAAATACACATCCGCATGTACACCCCACTAGCCACCTCCTTCAGGAACCTCCCTCGCTCCACCCCGTTATTCCTAACCCTGTGCAACCCCTTTGCCACAACAATCGCATATCGCTGGTTATGCTCCTCCTCGCCCCACCGCACGATAGGCAGGAGAGTATCCAGCCCCCTAACCAGCAGCCCCTCCACGAAGTCCTCCAACTCCCCGAGCACTTTCGCTTCCACGCCCTCTGCATCTTTGGGCGTGGTTACGATACCGTACATCCTGGCCAACCTCTCTTCCTTCAGGAATGGCTGTAGCAGCACAGAAATGCAGTTCCAGACTTTCAACATATCCAGAACCTGCTCATTCGAGAAGCAGCTGCTCTGCAGCCACTCCTCTTGTGCATCAAGCGAGGACGAGGACGGGGCGAACAGCGTGCAGTAAGACCACACGTTGAAGAGCGCTTCTTCGGTGGCGAAGGCGTTCTTCGGGCAAAAGTACTCGCAGCGAGCAGAGATTAGGGACGAGAATGTGCGGACTGTGTCGGTTGCTACGGAGTGGTATTCCACATATGTTGCTGGTGTGTATGATGTCTGTAGAATGCTCAAGTAGCGGTGAGCGGCCGGGGAGGTTCTTGATAGGACTTTCTGGAGGATGAGGAGAGATGTAGAAGTGTATAGTGTGTGCAGCCGTTTATTGGTTTCTGAGAGGGTGAGGGCGGTGGATAGGGTCGGGGAGTGAGTGTAGATTCTGAGTATGATGTCGTCTGATAATGTCAGGAACGGGGAGTGTCCTTGCGCCGCTTTCTGTGATGGTGGGGGAGGCGGAGGACGGGTAGGGCTAGCCAGCAGGATCGGAGAATCGGGAGGTGAAGGAGGGGCGTGCACCGGCGGTATATTGGGGATCGTCATCCTTAACTTCGGTCCCCAACCACCACTGCTGCCACTATCCCCTTCAACTGGACTCCCCGGCGGGGTAACTATCCCATTATCAATCCTTAACTCCTTAACCTTAAGCTCGAACGGGATATCATCCGGTGGGTCCACCCTTATTACCGGGATCCTAGCAGCTAGCATGGGCGAGTACTTAAAGTCGTTGCACTCCCCCTTCTTGTAAACCTGAGCTCTGAGCACCGTGAAGCTCTCCCTTTTATTACTACTGCTACTACTATCGCTTTTCCGCCTGTCATTTTTTTTTTTCAATGTCGCACCTTCCTTCCCGTGGATAGCGCGTGGGGTCCTATTAGTTAGGAAGTCATGCACGTTTTTGGCTTTAGTGAGCCGCTCCAGGGCGGTTTCGCCTCTGGGCCTTCGCTTGGGGGAGGAAGTGGAGGTGGATGAGGAAGTGGATGAGGAGGTGGAGGAGGAGGGGGAGGAGGAGCGGCTCCTGTGTAGGAGCGTGGATAGGCCCGAGCGGATTATCGACTTTTCTCGTGGGCGGGGCATCCTTCTTTTCTTTTTTTTTCCTCTTGCTTATCTTTGGTTGATAGATGGACAGTATTGTGTTCGTCCCCGCAGAGTGGGTGCTGGCGAGCGAAGAATGGATGGATGGGATGGGATGGGTGGGAAAAGTAGCACGGAGGAGGGGTGAACAGATTTTATTCAGTCAAGAGCGACGTGGAAAAATGTTTTCTTGTTTTTTTCTTCTTCCCCGTCGCAAGGCTGAGTTTCAGCGGTTCCATTGCTTTGATTTTGCGTGAGTTTACTTGTGCTCGTACTGCACTTGCAGGTCGGAGAGGGCTTATGGTTGGATAGATGGGGGAATAGATAGGCAGAGAGGGCTATGTTGGGCGGGGGAGGGGGGACAAAGCATGATTGGTGGTTCAATGCTCAAAAAGTTGTCGGATGTATTGACACGGACTGTTTTTGCGAGCGCTAGGCGTTCCGTCTAGCTACGAGAGATGCTTTTTATGCTTGATCCTTTGGAGTCGACAAATTCTCCTGCTCTTGGGCAGGATGAGAAGCAGAAGCAGAGCTGCGGTACTCAGCCTACTACTACGATGCCAGTATTTTGACTTGGTTGGCCGAGCATGGTAATTAGCATAGCAATGAGTTAGCTAATTCAGTTTCCAAGCAGAATACCACCAGGCAAAACCCCCCGAAAGAACTCACAAAAAAAGTTACAATGAAGACCTCCACTTACGGCAGCTTACTTCTCGATCGGGCGAGCTGAAGCTAGGTGGAGGAAGGAGGAAAAAGGGTCACTAAGAGGCGAATAAGATGACGTGAGTAGTTGTATCGGAGGGTGAGCGCATCGACATTTACTCTTCTTCTCGCGATCTTGCCGAGAAGAATCGTTTCCGTGTAACCACCCCACGAATCCCCAGCTGCGAGGCGGAGTGGCGGGTGAAAAATGCGTTGTGGTGCGCATGACTCAACAACGCATGTCACTTCTGTCCACTGTACAAGTACCGCAGCAGTTACAAGTATCATACCAGAGGGATTGATAGGGCCAGACTGCTGTGATTATCTGCTCTTCGATAGGCTTACTGGCATCATATCTAGTGAGCTTCACTTAATCGACATGTAGACTTCTAGATGATATCTAAATTCAATCGAGTTCTGTCTTCACCTCGACTTGCTCTATCGGTATCAGTATCATAACCCGTCAAAGTGTCGGTAAAGAAGGAAAGGAAAGGAAAGCAAGCGCGAGGAGGAAGGGAGAGGTACGATACGATAGTATTTCGCCGATTCCCCCCCTATCCTCAAGCCTGACCAATCTTATCGACCAACCCTTCGGCACCCCATCCGCACTGGCGACCTCCCCGCGCAATGTGAACTCGTTTATCCGTCTCCCGGCGGGTACGCTATCACTGCCGGTCCCCCACGTCCCAGGATTTCGTTTCTCAACGTCTCCTCTAGCACCATCCCGAGTATCCAGCTCGGCTGCTACACGCCCAACCTGATCGTTGTCCATCTCCGGCACTGTCTCCGCTGTCAACGTGCGCTTAAGCAAAAACACCTCCCGCTCTTCGAGCGATCAGCCGGCCATCCCAATGGCGGGACGGTAGATTATTAGTGTGAAGTTTTAGGGTGAATGGGTGACTGCCGTTGTACTCACTTGCGTACAGGAGCAACAGTGCGAGCGGGAGAGACAGGATAGATTTGTATCCAAAGAGTGAACAAAAAGTAGACGATAAGAATGAGAGTGTTTAGGAAAAGAAACACGAACAGTAGGGTCTCTTATAGAGACAGAGTCGGCCAAAATCACAGAGACAGAAAGGGAAAAAACCGAATGAAAAGTAGGAAATCCTCCACAGTCTCGCATCTCAAACAATACAGATACATAAAGAGTGTCGTAGGTAGCTAGTGCTAGTCTGTTCCACCTCCAACATCCCGTGTTTCCGCTATATAAGTCCAAACACCTGGTGGTTCCAGTGAGAGTGCGAAACACTAGGCCAGCCGTAGTAGGCTTCAACAACTAGGAAGAACGATGTGTTGAAATTTGTGGAAACTAGTTACGTCTTCTGATCGATGCTTACTATCATTACAGGTGTTGCTTGGACGATTGGGGTGGTCTGTTGCTATCAGCTGTTTATTCCCCACTTGTTATTGGAGGGGGGATGCGTACTAAAGATCGCGTCCGTTGAAGTCTGGTTGCGTTTGCCTTAGTTCTAGTCTTCGATAGACTCAATATCACAAGCCTGAGGGACATCTGGGTACTGCATAGTCAGTCACTCGTCAGTCTCGTCAAAAATACCAAGAGAAGGAAATAAAAGCATACTTAATATTAAGCCAGGTGGCACCAAATGTAGCGATAAATAGGGACGTCTAAATGCAGCGCCTTTGGCCGCTTGTGTGGTTCCGGAAATTAAGTATGCAACGTGACCATCGTAGCAATAGTCTGCCCGGCAGTCCCCCAAAGAAACGCCTTCAGGCGCCCAGCGCACTCGACAGACACGAAAGCGAGAGGGGCGAAGCTGCATATACGAAAGTGCTTACACCACCGATAGTAGACAATATTATTCTTATTAGATTGAATTCCTAAATAGCACTATGAAAAGGTGAGTTTGGCAACTCATGCTTGGCGATTTTCCTAGAATACCCACCTGGGCAGTAGTGAACAGCATTGCATCCACCAAGCTGCTGGAACATCTGACTCGAGGCACCGATCAAGGTCCTCTTTGAACGTTTCCTCTTTCCACAAGCGAACACGTCTTTAAGCGTAAAATTCTCCTAAACGCCAGACTTAGTATGGATCGCCTCAAGATAACTCGCTTCTTAGCATGTGTATCTAGATCAGGAGCATTCATTTGTTCAGTACGCTAATCGCGCGGGTAATCTCTTCGTCGCATCGCTTGTTTTGGAAGTCGTCCGACAACATATCTTTGAGCTCACTCGAAGTTAACGCAAACATAATATAACGCCGAACCTTGGAGGCGCAGGAATCGCCGAGACACTAGTTAAAATTATGGTGAAGAGGATCTGAGAGGCGATAGGGAACCGCTATTGGGGGCTGTTATCGACATAACTGAAGTCCTACATTTCGTTGGTCGGGTGATAGAACGTGATGGGTGAAGATGGGGCACACACAAAATCCAGCCTGTACGAAATTAAAGTTCTGATCACGATCACTGCTACTTCGATAGATACTAAAAGATCTTGATTGTGGCTCTTGCTACATTCAGCCTGCCATCCGGGAATAACACTTGTGTTTGCACCACGTACCAAACCCGATTGGATCGCTGCACCGAACACCAGCCCCTCATTAAGCATATCACTGTTATTATGGTGGCAAAGGGGTAAGCCCACCTTAGCTGCTCTCTAAATGATAAACCGACCCAACTCCCGCTTCCCCCAAAAAACCGTAACCTAAATAACTATGCCAAAGATCATTACAGCCGCCTAAGCAAAATACATTTTCTTCGTGCAAGACATCCGCCGTGCTTTGGAGCAAATATGGCACCAATGAAACAACCAATCTCAACACTCCTGTTACCATTCCCTAGCTGTTCGAGCGGTAATGATCCTTTTAGACTATTTACCGGTAATCTGTATAGATCATTAGCTTCCTTACTGCAGTATCAGGGATAGTTAGACGGAAGTAGCTTGGAAGAATCGAGTAAAGTAGAATAGAGCATCAATGAAAATATTAAGCTTAGTGTTGAAAATAGGCTTTCGGATATGCACTTTCTAAGTACTAGAGTACGACACAGCCGGTCATTCACTCTTAGTATCGGTTTCCCACTCTCCGAGTTTTACTTACCCTATTAGACATTTCTCTCATGTCACCACCCGGTCAATTGACTAGATGCGCAACTCTGTTCTCATTCGTTTTTCTTTTGTCTTCCATATCGTTTCTTTTAACCCTTTTCCGCTGCTCATATATGTTACTATTTCACTGTATAAATAGTGGGCCTTCTGAGATATAATGAAGTTCTTAAGCATCTCTCGCGTACACATCTGTCCGGTATATAGCTTGACCTTTGGCCCGTTTCTCAAGACTTGGATTTTCCCGAGCACCGCGTGAGATTTCATGATGCTAGCTCCAATTCCCAAATCAACCACTGGGATAAAAGAGAGTAATACTAACAATGCCGTTCATAATATCCTGGTCATGCCTGAAAGGAATAAGTCAGCAACTGAACAAATCAAATCAAACTCACTAGTCGCTTAATATCACGCGGAAAGCGACCTAGACGAAAGCGCAGTAAGATCCCTCGCAACGCAGGAGTCTATGGTCAGACTCCATCCTGCAGTCATAGGGAATAGGTAGCGCTAAAGCTCTAGTTAGTTTTTCTACATCCTACTAAGGGAGACTGAGAAGACATGATAGAAAAGACTTACTCAAGGAGCAAGAACCCCACGGCAGTAGCAGTAGCAGGAACCACCCACCGAAGGTGCCACCCGGCACGCCCAGAAAACCGCTCTGCTTCACTTATATCGACTTATTTTAGTTCCGCTCAGCTCAATTACTCTAGACTAGCTACCAATTCTTAACTTTCTAGGGAATCCCCCCATCTTTAATACATGCCCCCGGCCCTGTGGACCCTCGCCGCAGTCCCGATGGAAAAAATGATCTTAAACCAACGTTAAGACTCCCCCACATCAGCCCATTCCTGACTCTAGAAAAAATTCTCGTATTCATGCGCAGAAGGAATTGTTGGATTATACTAGAATCACTTTTCATCCGTGGGGCACATACTTTTGTAGAGGGTGAAGGAGGTTAGCTTGCGAGTTTGTAGCTGAGGTGAGAAATTACGCCCGTATGCCGGAGGGATAGCTTCCCCAGAGCGTAGCTTAAAGCTCTCTGGCTAGGGCTGGGGTTCGAATAGGAACCCCCCTCCTGGGATGTTTGACGGGAACGGGGGGCTAGTCGGTGAGTTTGTTTTGCCGAACGAACCTTCTTGATTAAAGCTTGAATTCGCCCATCTCCAAGGAGTTAGGCTCTTCATTTAGGGCTGAGGTATGAGCATTTAGGGCTGTAGTGTGAGGTTTAACCATGCTGCAAGATTGTGGCAGGGTGGGAGGAAAGAAAATCGGAAACGCATGTTGCTTAGAGGACAGTTGCTCCCCTTACAACTGATGAAACCTGCAGGGAAGGTCACTCGGGTAATCCGAGCTGCAGCCCTGTGCTTCACTGTCACTGATTAGTTAGCTGGACTTTCCACTACCTAGGATCGCGGAAGAAAAAGAGAAGAAGAAAAAGAAAAGAAAAAGCCAAGGATCAAATACAACGAAACGAAGTCTAAAAGCTCACAAAAGGTCCAACGCCTTTATCATTTCCATGCATGAAGGCGTTGCGGTTGCGGCTCAAATAAAGTATTTTCAGCCGCAACTTGAGCATGGCTTAGCAAGAGCCTCACCGCATCCGATGCCATCGCAGTTCATCCATTGTACCACCTATCACACACTCCCACACCATTCGTGCGTTATCATATCATAATCAAAGCCCAGATAATCCAAGCGCTTCTGGTAATGATAATACAGTAGATGTACTGATAGAAAGTAAAAACGGGATCTTGACCAAAGCAAAATCGGGGAAAACTCACTTTTGACTTGTATCGTCATGATCAGCCTTAGGTTCGGTGTTCACAAGGATCACCTGAAACCTCGGATGAAATTAACGCATAGTCCCACCAGCATAAGCCGATCGACCGCCGAAACCCCGGGACGCATGACCGTATCTCCAGGTAACAACTGAGGCTGTGCAGATGCACTATGGCCTTGATAGATGAAGCTTGGAGAAATTCCGCAGAGTCCAGCATCACATCGACCCCGGGAGGATAGCCGCGTTAGGATGAAAGTTTGCCGCGTGGTTGTCAGTCTGACGGACTGCTCACTGTGCTACATTGCTCAAGAATGCACTGTTTGTAACCATAGACGCGGTTGGAATGCTGGTAAGACAAAGGGGGGAATTCGGGGTTCCGAGGTTCCGGAGCACTTACCCCACCTTAAATCGAACTAATGTGCTGGAGTAAAGTATGATACAGTTTTCTCTTGGAGTCACCCCGGCCCACATGAGTAATCAAACCTTGAGATGTGTAGGGCTAGCAACCAATTGAGAATTGAAACCTCTCTTAACAGCGGTCTGGTCCCTGAGAGTTCAACTGCCAGAAAGAGCAGGATAGGGAGAATGGGGGAATACCGGTAGATGGTTTGCATCGACTATCGACGGCCGCGGCACTACCGGTACCTTCCAAAACTCATATTTACGAATACAATCGAATCCTCTAGAAAATTTGCTTGTCTTAGCAAGTACCTAGGTGTCTCAATTCACACAGCCTATGACTCAACAGAAGACAGGATGATACTATTTCTGGTAAAGGATAGATGGTGCTGTGTTGGGATTGAATGTGGCAGTTAGCGGGAGAGTAAACTAGTTGACCAATTGTTTCGTATGGGAGTATAGGTCGGACAAAACCGCCGAATCTTGTTTAAGGGTGTGCTAAGTCACGTCCTATATTCTCTCATCGCTAGATGGCTAGTTGCGGTACGGTGGCACAGTTCGTGGTCACTTGAGCATTTTACACGTAAAAAATATCATTTTTCGTCCCTTTGGGACACAACAACCTACTATCTAGTTGTTACAAAATCTGCAAGTAAGAGGATTCATCCTTTGCCAGCAACGTATAAAGATCCCGGGCGTTTTCTTACAGATACGGGCTGTGTGTGAACACCCGCAATCAACAAGTTCACAATCAATTACCCCCTTCGAGGACCGCCTACCTAAAATTTTGGCGCTTGCACCGAAGTTCAAAGTCCCCCTGCACAGAAGTTCAAAGTCCCCCTGCACAGAATAGCTTAGGCCAGACAAACTTCAGCTTAATTAGCAAAATAACGATACCTAGACTTTAATCCTTAGGTTCATGGCTACTTGTAGATATATTCATATAATAATTCATGAGAAGGTCGACACAGAAAGTGTAAAAATGGTCATCTCCCCAGGGGTTCCATTTGGTTGGAGCGTTTTGGCGTGAGGCGCAGCGACTAGCCGAGGATGAACTATGTTCAAGAACTATACTGGTATCTCTACAGCTTTCTAGGTATCGTTATTTAAGTTCAAAAGTGGGTCTTGAAGTTGAGGTATTGATGACCGCCACTACTTGAGTACAGCCCTAGAGTCAGAGGATAAGAGATACAGCTACCATCTAAGGCCCACGAGAGGGCTGCGCTGATATTCTACCCCTCTCTAGGCAGCGCTCACAGATATTCTATTTTGGGTTTTACAAGGAGAACATTTCCCATGCATAAAGTTAGCTCAGCAGTTCCTTGTAGAGTTTTTGTAAAATTCATAGATGTGGAATCAGTTTCTTTTTGCTCCTCAATGACTCGACTGCCACGCCACAACGCTCTTGATTCAAACCTGGTTGCTGCAGCCTGCAGCCTGCATCCATCCCGGATTGGCCGAGCACTCTGTAAATAGGTCAAATTATTACCACTCATCAACCGTCACTCGGGACTTTTTTTATTCCGAAGCACCGGGATGGGATCGGGGGGGAGAGAATAATAGAAAAATTAATCCAGCTTGTTTTACCTTGTATCACCTTACAGGCCCGCCGATCCCTATGTTAGGCCGATATAGCAGGGCACTTTTGGCTTCGTCAGACAGGATTGAGTTATGCGCTTAGGTAGAACGAATATGCAATGTCTTAGGCGGGGTTGCACGGTGATTCCCTAGACGCCTATTTGGTAAACTACGGGCGGAATTCCTCTCATTTCCGGAAAAGCTTTTAATCTCAGTACGGTAGCTCTCGGGGGCAGTTTAGACTCAGGATGGATTAGTTCTCAAAGATTACAGATTATCAGGATACCTATCACGGTAAACTAAACTTTGGTATTAAGTAGCTAAAGTTTCACCACGGTTCACTATGCGATTTCTCACTTCACCTTACATCCGGTACATAATTTAACCAACCTTCGAGACCCTACCCCGCCAGGCAAGGGCTTGATTGGAGTAGGTCCAGGCATCCCATAAGCTCGCAAATCCCATGGAAGCCCAATCTCCTTGCGTCGATAGCCAAAATTGCTAGCCCCATCCTGAATTCATTCATTCGGAGCACCCGGCTCCAGAAACTCCGAGTATAAGTTCATCATCATAAGGCTCTGACTTGTTATGAGCTTGAGCTAATAAATGAGGCATGTAAGTGAGTTTGCGACAGTGGCTCAGTACGACGGCGGTTAGGGCTTAACGAGAGATGAGGCTCTATTATCCCTTTCCGGACTGGCACATCCTAGCTCCCGTCATCATTACTTATCGGTAATTCGGAGTCTAGTATGCGGCGGAAACAGAGTACAGTGTGTTGATACGATCCTCTGCGGTGCACTGGGTAATCTACTACAGCGCATACAAACCAGGGCGCACCCCAAAGGGAAAGGGGAGGGACAAACCACAAACAGCCGTGTAACCTTTCTTTCTTTTTTTCCTTTTTTTTTTTTATAATCGCTCACATACCAGAATGCGGTGGTGTACTGGTACATAGTACTTCTTGACTCGTAGAAACACTTTTATTTAGGAAATAACTGTGATTGGTTGGAAGAGTCGCTACGAGTAGGGCAAGAACGACTAATATCCATTCCTAGCTGATGGGGGCTCCTCACCTCTTTATTTCCTATTTCTTCCCACTAGCTAGGATGTCCAGGCCCATGTTCTTCCCCTGCTCTTACCAAACATCCCAATCCATGCATAGAAACAAACACACCCTCGTCTAATCTTTCCCGGCTGTACTGTAATACAAGATATCGTCCAATGTTCTGGATGCAGATCTAGCGGACTTACCGGCACTCAAGGACAATACCCTGTCGATCATTCACCACGCTTAATGTAGAATGGTGCTACCACGGTGTAGAACAGAAGGGCTGGCTAGAACTCTCAGGTATTTCCAGGGCCGACCTAGCTAGGCCAGGTCAGGTTAAGTCAATAGGTCATTAAGCCTTTATCAAGTAACGAATATAACTGGAAGCCGTGACCTAGATGGCTCATCGATATTATACCAGGGTTTAGACGTTAAAAAAAACTTGAGGGAATTCACAAGGCATGGTCGTTAGTGGTGCGGGAGAGGCCCACCGCCCACCCCACCTGGGGACGTGCATGACATTACGGTGCATCCCCGCACAAGCGAAAGAGCCGGTGGTTTGGTAGATCTATCGAAATTTGCCCGCCCAGATCTGAAACGCAATGCTATATATCACATATGTTGTCTTTACTCTCAGTGTGTATGCTGCAAGTGATAAGCGGGTTGGAATTTATTCATTTTTTTTGAGGAGGGTGGGGAGTAAACAAACTGAAAATAATGGCCCCAGCACCTAGCACTCCTATTAGGAGCCGCAGGGAAGTCGTGTATCATGAAAGAAATATTATGTGAGAAATACTGGATTTTTAATGTGTATTGGCCTTGCATTAACAGAAGGGAAGAGGCTCAGCAGTGAATTTGTCCTTTAGTTGATCGCCGGAATGCAAAGCCCAGCCAAGCCTCTGGTCTCTTGCGCCACAGCCAAACCCGCTACCCATAACCAATGAGAAGGAAAAGTACCTTAATTACCCATTCCAAGGTAATTTGGAATACACTGCCCGCTCACATGAAGATTGTTCATCAATAAATGATCTGATTAGGGAATTTAGTGTCCAGACCCGTTTCTACCGTAATCGTACCGTTTTACACCTCAATGGCCTCTCTGAGGAAACTAATTTCCTACAGACTAGTCAGGGCTATCTACAGATCACCCCCAAGACTTCCTTCCTGAGATTTGAACCTCTACCCACGCTAATCTATTTCCATCCACCTCGTACAGCCGTAACTACTCTTTTGCCCAGGAATTCTCATGGGACCTGTAGCTCATGCTGCCCCTCGGCGAATAGTGCTTACGATTCAGCTTGCTTTTCTCACCCGGGTTTAGCTTTTCTTATAGATTAGAGAATCCGCGGTTCTACGATAACCAAGGATGTAAGACAGTCAAGTCCCCTAAACCCATGTCTGCCTAGAGGTATGTAGCATGTAGTATGTATGATCCTTTACCAACGGGCCCCACGGACACTCCCGTGTTTGGTGGTTTTGCGGCGAGATTTGATCTTCTTCAGTGAGTGCTTCAATAACAAGGGCTATCAAGGCGACAACGCTCCGGCGATACCTTCGTAAAAAGCAAAAAACAAAAGAAAGTAGGCAAAGAAATTTGTGAGGTCCCGTGGCAGCTACCTACAGCCTCCCCTCCTTCTGCTCCGGTTGTCAGTATAAGTGTAGGCCACTGTCAGCCCGTTTATGCCGCTGCAGGCTAGGGAACTAAGTTTCTAAACAGTGAAATCCAGAGCTAGCTAGTGTTAGTTGAAGCCGCATCTCTAAGTAGCACAGCAAATATTCTGCTGGAAGTTTCGGAACAGCCTATTACTCTTTACATTACTTTTATTCTTTCTTGCCAATTTCCCGAAAGGCCGAACACGACTCAGCCCAACGTCAAGCTATCTCACACACTACCCCCCTTAGAATTCTGGATAACACCCCACCCTACCAGCCTATAGTTCAATTCGCCTCCTATAAGACCTTCCTGTTTTCCACCTCGAAACATGTCTTCATCAAACAACCCACAGCAACCATATCTTTCAGTTCAAGAAACAAGCCAATCTTCTTCTTCTGCTCCCCCTTCTCCTTCGACAGCCCCAACCCCAATTTCTACTTCAGCAACACCTCCCGCAATCCTAGTTCATCCAATTCTCCAGGCTCAATCAGACTCTTTCAACGAAAGTTTAGCCAACCCAAACAACAACCCAGAAATGTCCAACTACTCTAGCTCTCCTTCCGACTACTCATACCCTTCCTCTACCGGCGGAGCTCCGGGGGGCGGCTCCGGCATTATTTCTCAGGTAATGCTAGAATTGCTTCCGGAAATTCATTGCATAGCTCCTGAAATGCTAACTAGCTCCTAGACTGAGATCAACCAAATGCTACATACTCTCCGCAGCCACAGGGTCAATACCCTCACCGAGCTGCGAAGGATTGAGAAGGTTTTAGCTTCTATCAACACTATCGAATACTGCACAGCTATGAGGGATGCATGGAACCACTACGTTGGCTCCAATTTCCTCAACGAACTAAGAGGCCTAACACGCCAATATCCTTTCTCAAATGAGCTCTTGGAGAACAGCAAATGGAGGGTCTACAACGACCCAACCAGCAACAGGAGCTGGAATTTTGCTTGGCTCCTGCTTGTCAAGATGAAGAATGAGTAGGTTCCTCTTACTCCGTTCCCCCCAAGACTCACATGGGATTCCTTGATCTAACAATCCGCTAGCAACATGATTACGGAATACGCAACCAAGACGGCCTTCCAGCCCGCAATGTGGGGGAACGTCGTCCCAGACGCGGCGGGTGCACAGCAGCTCACCAACGTCCTTACACAGGAATGGACCAACGCTGTTGATAGATTGCTCAAACATTGGTCCAACTCACCTCCCGTTACCACGGAATTCTACTAAACCGGCCGTATCGCCGATTATAAACCACAATGAACTTTTTTTTTTCGTTCATCTGCTCAACTATGAAAACTCACGTCTAACGGGGATCACGAGAGCTTAGAAGAGGGAAGGGATGTGGGATATCTTATTTGGTGGGGTGGGGGGATAGTGTAGCGGGGGTAGGATTGGGTACCGGTAGTAGTTCTTCGAAAAAGCAAAAAAAAAAACCATCACAACAAAAAATTATAGGAAATTGGGGAAATTGGGGGCAGTTGGCGCACCGGGCTCAGGTTATAAATTCTAAGAGATTTTCTTTTCTATTCTATTCTAACGTTTCTTTTTTATGTTTTTACTGTGTTTTGTACTGTTTTTGTTTCCATTTTTCCTTAACGACAGACAAGCAAGTTAATCCTGTGGCTCCTTTGAAATAACTCGAGCATACTCGGACAACCCTCATCATTAGCTTAGCCACCCACCTATTCATTCCTTATGTCTAGTTTAGTTCTAGTCTATTAATTCTTAAGTCGCTACTCCACCACTGCTGACATCGTACTTCTTTTTTGGATCATATGGTGTTACAGTCCAGACATCATCTAGCCTAAGCAACCACTTGAATCAGCTAAGCAAAGCAACATCCCCTAGGCAAAACATCACCTTTAACTGATAAAACTAATAATACGGCAGAAGTATTGGTAATGGGGGAAAGCACAGTAAATAGCCATGCAAGGCCTAAATCCGCATAACCAGCTCCCTCTCTCCACTTCCCGTGATTCGTTAGAAGTCAATACCATAAGGGCATGCATGCCCGCCAGCGCCACACGATATCGTTGAAGGGGCCGGCAACTAATCGGTTAGCACGTCGTTTGCTTTAACATGCCGGTACCGGTTTTGAGGCGCAGGGCCTGCTCGGTTTAGGACTAACACTACTTTAGGAAACATATTTACCTAGCAAGGGAAAGGTTATTTTTTTCGCGTAGGATTTGTGCGGCGTTTGGCTGGGGATAGGGGTTAGGTGGGTTAGATGACTGATACGGTATGGCCAAGATTGGCCTTTAGCGCTCGTGGAGGGGGATTGGAGGGGGAGAGGGCGATGAGATGGGGGTTCGCCAATTCTTACGATACGGCAGTTGCCCGGGTCGTCAGATTTTCGAGTCTGATCTTCTCCGGCTGTAAGCCTTGATAGTGGTGGAGAATAAAATGTGTGAGTTCCACACTATTGCACTTGCTGGTAACTTTTAGGTAGCATATGCAGCTTACTTACTTATCGTGTTGTTACCAACTGTTCGTAGCGGCCAAAGCCAACTACATCCTCATCCGTTCCTTAGCATCTTAGTAACTATCCTACAGTGCGATAGGGTAAATATTTCCCAAGTCATAAAGGTGAAGAGTTTACTCCCTCCGCTAATCCCTAATGTCTCATCTGCACAGCGAGATCAACCCTCTCCTGTCAAAACTAACCACCGAGGCCTAGGATGCCCAACAATAAATAAGCCACGGTCCGCGCTAACGCTTGAGTTACCGCTTACGGGAACCTTTCCCCCCACACCGGTAGGGGAGGGTTGTTACTGTTACTTTGTACGACGAAGCTTTCAGTCGCCGCTTCTCCTGATTGGTGAGTGTAATAATTTCGGGGGAATCTGCTCACAAGTCTTGACAAAGAATGCCTCCGTGAGCGGAACATTTAGTGAGAACCTCCGGCGAAATATCTGCTGGCTGAGGCATTCTTAGCAAAGGTACTAGTACCTGAGTACTGTTTTACTTCCTCTCGCTTGCTTGGCAGTTGATCAAACGCAAGGCTAAGAGAGAGGCTCCGCACAAGGAGGTCACAACATCTACAAGAAGGAAGGGGGAATGGAAGGAAGAAGCGGAGGGCAGAAGCAAGGAATGAACAAAGTGATCCGACAAACAGACAAAGCTAAAGCTCGCCAGCGCGGTTGCGGTTATTATCATTATTGCAGTGCTTTCAATTGCGCTTCTAGCCACTGTTACCAACTACCCGATCAACGCCAACTGCGCCCACAGCTGGGTATTCAGTGCACACAACTGGGGGGATCTGGAATGCATCCTATACGATACGCGTGTGATGTGCAGATCGGAGAGTTACCTGGATCTGGGGCGGGCGTGCTTTTTGCCAAGCGGGAGGGGGGGTATGTTTACGCGAGAAGAGGTTACCTTTTTGCACTTTGTGAGGCTTGGTGAGTTCTGCTCAGCGAGGCATGGTTTTGGGGTCTTTTCGCGTGTTAGAGCATTGAGGGGGGATGGTGGCTTATGCGGGATATGCCACTAGCGAGAAAGGACTGGTGGATCAGGTCATGGATGGTCACTCACGGAGGTTTGGGGTCTGGTACATAGTGGGGATCGAGAGACTGGGCGAGTGGGTACTTGGACGTGAGACAAAACCCTTTTTTTTTGCTTTCTGAGATGGAACATCGGAAGAATTATACTCGGGTTGTACTCGAGTACACGCAATGGCGTGGAGCATCCCCGTCCCCAGTAAGAAGTACCCGAACGCCCGGAGGAGGTAAACGTAACATTTCCTCCGAGATGTTCGGGTAATTTTTCCTATGACGAGCAGTGGTACGGCGTAGGTTGAGGTTGGGATACCAGACGGGGCTGAATCCGCCGATGCGAACAAGGCCTATACAGTACTCGGGTACCTGACAAATAACGATACCGTACCGGTATTAATACTTTAAATCCACGACTGCCCATCGGCCTCAGATCCCTCCGATCAGTGACAAAACACCTCCAGAAGGAATAGTATTATCGAGACAGAGGGCTGAGCTTGCCGGGTCTCATCAACGAGAAAACCTCCTCAATGCCCGTTTATCCCAGGCCCTCCCTGTAGGACACTAGCAATGTTTATTTATTCCAGCAGCTGTGTAACATTTCATCCATTGATTTCTTGTGGTGCCAAACAAGGTAATTGGCATGGCGTCGATACCGATACAGCTTGGCAGGATGCCTACCGGCATCCTCCTAAAAATGAGATTTACAGCTAATTTTAAGTGATACAAGATAAAACACACCTTTCGGCATGGGGGAAAAAATTCTAAAAATTTGGCAGTGATTCCGGCGTATTTTTAAAGAAATATTTAATTTTTTATGATTTTTTGTGAGTGTGTTTTCTTGCTTGGAAGCTGAAGTGTTATTTTCTCGGCTATGAGCGAAACTTTGTGGAATTCTCCAGGGCTCGGGATTGGTTGATAGACGACTTCATAAGCGACTCGGACACTCCCCCGCCCGACAACTAAACCCAAACAGGAAAGTTTCCTGTGATAAACTGGATAAAGCGTTACAACTAAGCAGATTAGCCGTTTGTTTCCTCGCAGAAAATCAATCAATTAGAATCTGTCCGAGCGGGGATGTCCGAGTGGCTTGTTGAAGTCGTCTATAATAGGTTTTGTCGCAATAAATTCCCCCGAAAAGCCGTGACAAGGATAAAACTCCCCCCGCAAGCCAAGCTGGAAACGCACAGACGCTCGGGTATTTTAACATCACCTGACCTGGAGCCACAAGAGGCTTGCCTGTGTCTCAGTCACCAGCCCCACCCACCACAATTTTATTTTAACCTAGCGAGAGCGCCAGCCCACCGGGCCGTTTAAAAACGGGAGCCTGACTAACCTGCGGCTGAGGAGGGTAGCGGTGAAAATACAAAGGCCGTTCCTCAGGGTGGCTAGAACCTCGTAGAGATAGCGATCATGAGTAACGGTTCTCAAATCCCGAGGGGGCTAGGGCAAGGGCGGAGGGTTTCAATCGGTAGATGGATAGACTATGGCAAGTAAAAAAAGTAGACAAATTAGGGTTGGCTTGGGTGCCCGTACGTGCCCGACCGGTATTGGCAGTGTAGTTTGGTGCGTGTGTGGGGCGTGAGGGCCCAACCCGTTCGGAGGTTGGCATGAGGGTTTTTGATTGTGTTGTATTTCCTTCTTCCTCTCTTACGGCACGGAATAAGCGTCCCGAGTCTATGAAAGCTATTCCTCCTATCTTGTTATTAGTTACCGTGCGATACTCGTTTTATCAAACGCTTTAGCTTGGTAGCTGTAGTTGGTCGCAACTGAATTGTGGGGTCCGGGCGTTATGTGGATGAGGCTCTTTTGCCATGATCGCACAGCCCTGCGCCAAAAGTTCTGGCACCTCGGCTTGCGTAGTAATAACCCTTTTGTGTTACAACATCAGCTGGGGTTCCAGAACTTTTGGCACACGGCTGTACGGTAGAGGACATCACGGAGGCTTTAGTCTGCTTGATTCCTTTTCTCCCCCTCGATCGAGAAACTTCTAGTAACTTAACCTCTAAGTTACGACTCCCTCCCGCCCGGATTTAAGGGTCTGGATATATAAGGTCCGGTAGAAAGTTATGGGATAGTTATTTAAGGTTAACTAGCCAAATATATCCCTGTCTGTTCTGGTCAACGGGTTCCTACCCTTGTGTGCCATAACCTCCGACTCCACCGCCACCTTCGCAGCTCCTGTAGTAACAACAGGAGGTATCCAGATTGCCTGTATAGAATCCTCGAGCACCAAACCACAAAGCAGCGGTCAGCTCACCACCCAATCGCACGTTTGCCTGCTACCCGGGCATCTACAGTAGCTTATCGCTGCGTCTCACTAGATCACTGGTGAGGATAAAATCGCCGAACACATTCCAATATTAACGGTGGCAATAACAACAAATGTTATGATAACTGGAATGTCATTAAGATACCGGTAGTGCTTCTAGGCTTTGCAAACCCGGAATGCAGACTGTCGTAAGCATCATATTACACAGTATCATATCGGCGAATACATCTCAGCGAAATTAACCTTTTTCGCGAAGATGCAGCAGCTGGATCTCACCCCAGCAGACTGCTCCTGTCACATCTCTCTTCTCTCAGTCCAGTTTTGCCTTGGTTGGATCAAGGTAAGGTTGGGAGAGGGGGTTTTGTTAGGAGGTCCCCTCTGCGGCACAGTAAAGTATGATACAGCCCCAATACGGTACCAGCCCAGCACACCCTGCTGGGGTATATCTTTTGGGCTTGGGATGTGTGGCTGAGGGGGGCGAGTTCAAGGCACCGTGCCGGGAAGGGAGGTGCCGATTCTTTTCATATATGACACATTCAAGATACCTTTTTTTTTTTTTTTTTTTAAACCCTTCAGCGGCACTTTATCGTTTGTTTCTTGTGAAGTTTGCCGCTGATTTGCGTTGTTGTATTTCGGCTTCTCTTAGAGTGGCTGTGATAGGAGGAACTCTCTTCGATCGCGTCCTTGAGCAGTTCAATTCTGTTTCCTGCAGGCTGCGCCATAGTACTGCGGCCCGCAGGTTACTTTGAGATAGACCGGGGATATAGGGTGTGGAACGCTATGGTAGGGTCCCGTAAGGATGTTGATGGTGGTCTACCACGGAGAACAAGCTTTGAGACACGCTGCAATGCCGTAAGAGGCGGCTTATTACCTGGTGTCCAGATCAAGCTCGGGTGCAGATGAGTGATAGATCACGGAGCCCTCTGGTGAGGGAATTGGGTTGTGGGGGAATATCGAAGCGAGGAGAGACATAGCCCGGGGGGATTGCCGGCGAGGGGGGGGGAGGAATGCACTCCTAGCTTGGAAAAAAATAATTAAAAAGTATTGGAAATCTTGCCCCACCCACCGATCGCCTTGAAGAAGGCCACACCCTTCCGCTGGGACCTTACGAATCACGGGGTTATCCCTAAATCACTGCTTATCCAACGGCACAGCTGCATTATAATCTGTTGGACAAACATTTCCCCGCACTCACTTGCCTGCCTGCTTCTCTCTTCCGCTTCCTGCACCTCCACCGCTGCATTACCCTTGCATCTGTCCCGCATGCTACTAGGTCAAAAGAAAAGAGAGACTCTAACTCACTATGCGCACGAGTCGATATCAGCCCCCCCTAAATCTATATTTAGCACCGAGTGATAGACGATGACGCTCAAGCGCCAGCCTAGCTAGACGAATCCCTCTTTTAAAAAAAAGGTCATCATCCTCTAGCCGAGCGGCTCTTAGGCGGACGTCACACATATGAGGCTTAGTCGCGGAGTGTTATTGTAAGAATCGTGCCGAAAGATACCGGTGGAATGGGTAGGGTAGATGACGTGTACGGGGATGATACTAGATATTTTATTTCATAGAATATCACTCGCGGAAGCCCTCTCCGGGCCCTTTGATTGGATGGATATGGATGCTGTTGGATGTGTCCGATCTGATGCGATTGAGAGTCCCGCCCTAAGGGATGCTATGAGAACATGCGGGCGCCATGAACACGGCGCCTCCGCCGACATATTGATAAACCAGACCTTGATTCACATTAGAGAGGGGAGGGGTCATATGGGCCGTTCCTCCTAGCCTGTCTGCGGCCAGCGGTCATGTTGAGGGATTATTCACCGGCAGATTGAAAAGTGAACATAATATTTGTTGGTGGTCTCCGGATATGTTGTAGATGTAGGTCGGCATATTGTTGCAGAGCCCCACTTGAATGTGGCTTATGCGAGTAGTACCATGGGGAGAGTTCTCAACTCCCTCCACTTGCTTGTAACTTATGTCTCGATTAGATCGTGCAGTAATTCGAGTTGCACTTTTTCTTTTTGCGCGTTTCGCCGTCAGGTTCTGCGGATGAAGAGGGGGTGGCTTGGCTACTGTTAACGTGCCATTATCCACATTGATCTCTGCGCGCGATTGATATCAGAAGGTTGGCTGAGGAAGAAGTCATGGCACGTGACCTCTTGTCAAGTCATCTGATCTCCGCTACATTGTGTTACTTGAATATTCTTCTCTCCCTTATGATCGTGAGTATTACCCGAAATCCTGATGATGGATTAATATCAATAATAGATGGTAAGGTTAAATACTATTTGAGTTATTTAGATTTCACAACAGTAACCATCTGCCCATCGATTCATTTCATTCTTTTCAACATATCATAACTGATCTGGGAATAGAGTACATAGTGAAAAAAAACGAGGAAGAAAATATGATGAAGAGAAATAACCAGATCCGATTTTGGAGATAAATGTTTCGTGTTTCTCTTTTTACAAGTAGCAGGAATCTCACTATAACCCTGAGTGATAAGACATGATTTGCTAACATATCAGTAGTGAATAGAGTGGCTAATACCAGGCTATGGATAGCTAAATCAAGACCTCAGTTCTAGTCTCTGTATTAAGAAGTAATTGCAGCAGGAGTAACTGGAGGTAGAAGATACCTTAGCCGGAAAAGAAATCGAGAAGAGGTGGCTTGAATGTGTATTATCATTAGTTGAAAAGACAATTTTTGAAGAGTTTTGAGAAGTTGTAAAATGAATGTCTGATGAGTAGTTGTAGTTTGGAGGGCAAAAAGAATTATGCAAAGTATTCGCTGGTATTGTCTCTCATGATTCCAATTTTTTTCTTTAATTAAATTTTATAATAATTTTGCTTTAAGTTACTGTCCATCTGTGCTATTATGCTCTTACTCATTAACCATTAAACTTTCTCATTCATTGTTGATTAGAAAACGTAAACCTACTACTACTCTACTCCTTGGGGTTTATTACCCAATCGCAATTACACCTATCTCAGACCACAAGCACTTCTGCTGTGCTGCTGTGAATGGTATTAGAAAGGCGTAGAGAGCCATAGTGCCAAAACTTTAACCAAATCATTTGTAACTTTTCTGCTCTACTATGGGCTTCAACATTACTTCAAGTTTGTATTATGTGTAAAACGGTTAGGAGAAGCTGCTAAGCTCTTACAGAGAGTCTTAGGTTTGATAGCTACCTCCACCTTAAAAGTATAATCATCTACTTTGTAAGATGTATTTTGAAGATTTTGAAATACTCGGTATATAGAATATCTAGCTCGAGCAAGCCATTGGTGGATCTATTTACCCACCCTTTATTTCTGTTGAAACATACTATAGCTGGGCAAAGTGTTTCGACGCCCCTACCAGAACCATTCGGTATTTGGGAAGTTCTTGTGTCGGTTTGGCTTTGGTAGTGGAAACATGGAGCGTTGGAGCTAGAACAGACTAGCACTAGTCATTGACTATGGCACTTGATTTGTATCCGTATTGTATGAGATACGAGACTGGTAGATTTCTTAACTTTCCTTCTGTTTTCGTTTTCCCTTTCTGCTTCCCTGACTTTGGACGACCCTCTATAAAGACCCTACAGCTTGAATTTCTTCTCAATAACTTAGATTCATACACCTACTTTTCTTTACTCGTCAGACACGAATCTATACTCCTTTTGTCGCCCTCTTTTTGCTGCCTTTGTATAGAAATGTATATATCGGCATTCCGACGCTCGCCCTATATACCTCACAATTTCTAATGCTTATGTAAATTTCTATGAATGTTAATGAAACATAGAATCGTAGCTAATAATCCCCTAGAGACAAACTGATTAGGTAAAACAAGAGCTCTGTCTCTATCTTCTTCTTCCTGTCTACAACTTGAAGTTTTGAAATTGATATGCCTTTGGAGGAGTTTGGCTAAAATAGAAACTCTCGCGTACTCCCCTGCCGGGGGTTTCAAGGGTTTCGTCACGGCTAGAGTTGGCCGACTCCTAAAAAACCTCATAATTATTATGTCAGGAACTATAATATTATTATGCCACATTTCGCACCATCTGCCTAGGGTTTATAGGAAATAGGGTATGGGCAGGGCACAAACCTTCGCAATCCTGGTTTAATAGCGAGTATATAGGAAGCGAGCGAATCATATGCCTTACAACCCCGCGCAGCAAATTTTCTGACCGGAAACATCGTTTAACTCTCACATGCCGTATCAGATTGTTTAGTCTTGAGCTACGGGTAATCTTCATGCTTCTAGGTAAGATAGATTTCCTACTTATCAAACCACCCTCAACCTTCCTAAAGATCCCCCACATGCAGGAGGATTACCGGAAATATTAAGCTTAACAGATTCAACAATGCGAGTGATAGCATATGATTACACTGCCCTTCTCCATGACATTGGTAAGTGTCAACGAATGCAGACTTTTAAGTGTGGGGAGTGGGTATGAGAGGCGTATTTGGTAACTTATAGTACTTATGGTAGGTAGATTTGTCCGTCTGGCGGAGTTTCACTCAATTCAGATAATAATATTATATAGAATAAAGGAGAGTTAATAACTTAGTCTCTAGCTCGAGAGTGTACCTAGCTTTCTTTCTCAAAGCCGCCGCCCTAGGGCATTACTCTGCCATTGAGGCCATTTCGGAGTCTTAGGGCTCGGTTGTGTTGGGGAGGGCTAAGATGAGGAGATGACCTCAGAGAGAAAAAAAGGAAGTGTTATCAAGTCGGGTACAGTACCGGTTAATCTCTTTCAGATTAGAAACTATACCGTTAGATTACACAGGGAGGAACGGTTGCTTGTGCCCACCTAGAATACGCCACACCATCCCCTGCGAATTCTCGGTTAACCTACCGTACTATCATAAAGCTTGCGAGATATTTTTCAACCGCCGTTGGTTGAGGCTGTAGATTATCTTGTCCCCGTCAGGTGCCAGTGCTGGCATCAAAATAGTGGGGGATATGGATCGCTTAGCGGCCGGCAATTATTTCTACTGCCCGCGGCGCTAGAGTCTCCTAGTGGAGCCTGTACCCACTACTACACTCCTTGACAGAATGTCATTCAATAGAAATTATTAGGAGACAATCAAAGGCTGGGGTGAGCTCGCTCCTTTGCGACCGAAGTACCGGTACAAAGTCATCACCCGATATACACCCGCCCAACAACTCACGTCATGAACGGAAGTACGGAAAGACCCCCGGTAGTGCACGCCCTGAACAAAGGCTTGTTTTGAGCCCCCCTTTCCGGCTGATACCCTTGAGGTCCCCGGCTTCGCGCATCTAAAATTCCCAAAATGGGAGGATCGGGTGGGGGAAGCTAAAAGGGTTCCCTATTTTTGCAATTAGACTATAGCTGAGGTTCACAGCTGCTGTCAGCATGTGGGCCAACCTTTGATAGGTTAATAGCTTATTGACCTTCCGTCGATTGAGATCCTAGGTGATTACGGTAGGATATAGATCCCTTGCCCTGTGCTGAGTCTATGGCAAGTATGATATAGTGTGGAACAACGGAGCGTCGATCTTGCTTAGTAGAGCACTGACACGCTAACCGAAGGATTTGGTAACCTTGTACCTCGCTTGGTACTCGATGGTATTACTATACTCGAGTACATTTGAGTTATCGAGAATCAACTTTAAGGGAAATAAGTCGCACCAAGGATGGCTCTTGCTCTCGCCAAATGACGTCACCTCGAAGTCTTCACCGAGCCTATAGCATAGTTGATGGGATTTTTGTTTCAATTCTCGTATCCGATATTCGTCAGCCTGAGTTTAGTTATGCTTTCCGATGAAACCGCGCTGTTGTGCACAAAACTAGAGTAATAAGAGAATTTTGTAGTACTCGAGTACCTACGCGTGTCTTACTAATGCTCGTGCGTATAGTACAAACCTTCTATTATACTAGTAGAAGAACCATATACTGCAAAACGGCATCCGGAAGCGCGGGATGTTGCCGTCAGATCTAATTATCATACCGGTAGTCATAGCGGCAGCGAAACCAAGCGTGTACTGTACCAACAGATCACCAAGGCGCACCCTCCTTCCTACAATGGTAACGGAAACTAATCAGTGCGATTATTAAACAGCTAAAGACCAATTCGGCTCATAGTGTCCAGATTAGGTACCCTTCGGGTAGCCCCCGTCATATATCGCCCGCATCTACTTGTACTCGAGTACTCGAGTATATTAATCCATATGCAGCTAGGACTTGGTTACTAGAAATCCTCTAAATCCCCTAGCGAGTTTCCCCCACCGCCACTGCGAGGTGACCACCACCCCGCAATCGGGACCGATCCCAGTATTGAGCGCCTCAACCAAGTAATATAACTAGGCTTAATCTTGTTTGACGGGGAGCTAGACACTTATCCGCGTTCCGAGGGGGTTGGAACTCCGAGGGTTTCTAATAGGATAGATGAGGAGACAACGAGCAGAAGGGACAACGAGCAATACACCCGAAAATCTGGTGGCAAACGTCAAATCTGCTAAGGCCGCTCGGTGCCTTCTCTGTTCATTGTCCCCTCTACTATCCTACGGTAATGCTAGTCTCTATTTAAATAGGTACGGGAGAAGCAGGAAGGAAAAAGAGTGGCAATTGGATATGTAATACGGTAATTCAACCTCCCCACGCTTGTAGGGTGCCCAGACTATATCGGCCATGCCACAGAATCATGTCGGGGGGATCGCTTGGCTCTCCCGAATAAGCAAGGCGGAAAATTATGAGGGTGGTTCTACCATGAGCCTCTGCATGAGATATCTGTACGGACACGGGATTTCCGCTCGCCCACTATTCTCTCGTTAATTGGGGTCGCTTCTGACAGGTCTTGATATTTCTCACTATAAAGGACTTGGATACCCCTCTTTGGTTCTTCTCCTCACCACTCACTCTTTCTTCGTCCTCACCCCCAAATTGACCATGTTCCCCAGGCATCAGCTCCTCCCTCTATTTCTCAGGCTCGTTGCGGCACTGCCTGCTCCGGCCCCCCCGCTTTCAGAGGCTGCTACCAAGACATATACCATCTCGGGGAATCTCCGAGGTCCCACATCCCTTCGTGGGTATGACCCGGAGCTCCCATTTGCAACGGAGAGCGCAAACCGAGGGCCGGTTCAACTCGCACCTGGACAAGATAAAGATGATCCGGAGGGACGTATTCTCGACTTTCAGAATATTACCGAACCACAGCCATTGAGAGGCACCCGCGGTGGCACAATTGCTAGCAATCATAACATCGAGCTCGAGAAGTTGTACCCAGACACTTTTGCACCACCGACAACAGATCACGGGAGTGTCAAACAGGCAGAATGGCCTCTTGGGTTGAGCCATGTCAAGCTAGGATTGGACAGAGCTGGATGGAGTCGCCAACAGAACATTGGTGTGCTGCCTGTTGCGAAAGAAATGGCTGGCGTCAACATGAGGCTCGAGGCAGGAGGATACCGTGAAATGCACTGTAAGTCGCGCCATGTGATTCTGATCAAAGCAATCATTGATACTGATATTTTATAGGGCATACCGCCGGAGAGTGGGCGCTGATGTTGAACGGATCAGCTAGAATCCAGGCTATGAATGTCGACGGTCAGACCTTCATCGACGACGTTACAAAGGGGGATGTTTGGTTCTTTCCTAGGTATTTTTCAATCAGCCTTGAAATTGGGTTCTCGCATAGCGATTTGACACGAGTCTAGTGGTGTACCCCATTATATCCAAGGCCTCGAGAACGGAACTGAGTTCATGTTGATCTTCGACGACGGTGAATTCTCTGAGGATAGTACCTTCCTTGTCTCTGAGACATTTGCGCTCAACCCTGTCAGTGCCCAGTCATCCAGCCTAACTTGCATTCTGCTAATTAGTCGTGTAGAAAGAGGTCCTTACAAAGAACTTCCAGCTTCCAGCAAGCGCCTTCGAGAATATTCCAGAGGGTGAGCTATTCATTTTCCCAGGCACCGAGGCGCCGGAAGATATCGAGAAGCAAAATGTCACTGGCCCAGCGGGTATCATCCCCAACAAGGATAGCTACTCTTACCACTGGTCTTTGCAAAAGCCAATAACCGCGCCCGGGGGAACCGTCAAGATCCTCGACTCCAATACATTCCCCATTGCCGAGAATTTCGCCGCTGCCCTCGTAACTATCAAGCCTGGAGCCATTCGTGAGATCCATTGGCATCCAGACTCGGATGAGTGGTCATATTTCTTGTCCGGAACTGCACGTCTCACAATTTATGCAGCTCAAGGGAATGCCCGAACCTTCGATTTCAACACCGGTGACGTCGGATACATCCCCAAGAGCCAGACTCATTACATCGAAAATACTGGAACTGAAGACGTCATTGTCTTAGAGGTCCTCCAGGCAAAGCGGTTCACTGGTAAGTAGTTATCCGGTGTGTGAAATATTCGAGGCCGACCCTAATAACCCTCGTGAATTCAGACTTCAGCGTTGGCCAATGGCTCGCTCTTACCCCACCCCAGGTTGTCCAGGATGCACTCCACCTCAGCGACGAGTCCATATCCAAGCTTTCCAAGGAAAAGCCTTTCGTTGTGGATGGACCTATACCGGAATAATTGGGGGTCTGAACGGTGCCTGCCCGTTTTTCTGGGTGATTTCTATGAATTCTTATTATTCCTTTGTCCATGTGACCGGGCCATGCTTCATTTTTCATAATTCTCTTTTCCTTTCCTTTCCTTTCAAGAGTCCGGGAATGAAGTTTTACCCTAGACGCGTGTATTTATCATAGGGTTGTGCAAAAGATATCTTTAAATTACCTGCCGTGACCTATATCCGTTCGTGATTGGTTGGTTTTGCTTTTGACGATTTAGTGGCCGTGCGCTACCGGTAGAGCAGAGAGGGGTGACCGTATTTCGTAGCCCTGCAGTTCCAAAGCCGGCCGTTTACCAAATTGATGCATTTTCAGCTCCGATCGACCCAGATGATAAAGAGCAAAAGCCTGCATTGGCGGCGATCCGGATGCACAAGCAAAAGAACGACAAGGATACCGCAAATCCTGAGCACAAGGGTAGGAACTCATTAGCCTGAGGAGACAGGGGGTATATATGTAGCTGGTTAACCTTGAATAACTGTTCCATAACTTCTTGCCGGCCCTTGAATCGCCGACGGTCCAGCCAGCACTATCTCTGGAAGGAGTCCAATCTCCGGATTCAGAGACAAAAGCTCTTAAGAAGAATTAGTACTTTCTCGACATGGCATAGCGTGAACCCTTCAGATGTGTTGGATCTGTAGTAACCGGTTTTTCGCAACTCCGTTAACTAAACCTATAGCGGACCGATGCACCGACTTCCACTAGTGATCGGAGAGCGAATCGCGAGCGTTTTCACGGTACGGTACTAACTTAGCTCTCGGAAAGTGCGAACCAAGCGTCTCTTTTTTTTTTGGTTCTCACAATCGCTCTCGTTGTTGTGTAGTGTCTCTCTCTCAGGAGACGGCGAACACAATTCTTGGTACTGATCGACACTACGACGGTTAGGGCGCTCCACGGCTCGCAAAAGGATCCTTGGTGGGGCAAGGTGGAAGCAGATACGCGAGAAGATCTCGGCTGAGATGGCGTAGTAGGGGAAGAGGCGCCCCGAAGACGGAAGGTTGGAGGCTTGGAAGCTTGTTGCGAGCTGAGAAATGTCTGGCTCTAGTGTGGCAGCTAATTTATGACTCTCGGGGAGGGGAGGGGAGGGGGATACACTAATAACCTTCTCCCCGCCAAAATATCCTTTGAGTCTCATGCGAGTGGTTTCCTTTATGCCATGATATATTTTGTGAGTGGGATAATGTGAATGCGAGTGGTGTTAATGTGAAAACTAGGAGGTGGGTTGTTGCTTGGAGGAATTACTAGGATGGTAACCCGAACACCAATTACCTGTCTCGATGTAGTTTAGTAGCCTTCTAAAAGTACGAGTACTGTACTGTACAGCAGCCGTCCGTCTTTCAACCACATGTTTTAGTTATCGTAGGTCAAGAATGGTTACCACAATTTACGTACAGTACCGTATGGTAGATCTATGGCCATATCTGAATGTGATTGAAAGTTAATTCTGGCGAAATCCAACAGAAAGCCCACCTGCACGCAAACCTACAGATATGACATACTCCCTTGCATCAAGAGGTAAATATCCAGGTAGACCCCCGTCCCTTGAACCACTCTCAATTCGCTAGGCAAATACTCCCGGAAGAGATCTCTCTTTCTATTAGGCTAGTGCTGTGGGATATTTTTCTCTAACAAAATTAACTGCGTATGAACGAACAGGAAAAACTTTGGCCAGCCCCCTATCATGAAAACTTGAAGGGAAAAAATTAAAGATGTAAATATCATACATACATAATAGAAATTAATATTTGGTATACCATCTATTAGCCTTGATAAATGCCTCTATTCTATCTGCCATCGACCCTGTTAAAGTATATGTTAGGTCCAGAAGTTCCCAACAATGAGTAATGGCCTCCTCTATTACCTTTTTGACCCCATTGACAGGACCCCTCATGAGATACAGCTCAGGATAGTGTTTATGAAGCTTATATTTCACCAGAGACCAAAAAATTTTCAACTAATGAATAGGTAAGAATTTCCATAAGAGTAATTCCCTGCCTTCTGGGCCATCTCCTAAAGGGCAAGTCTCTCTGCGATTAATTTGTTAACCCACAACACATGCATTCTGTCTCAGGTGGAAAGGAAATTACTCAAAAGAAACCGAGCTACGGATGCATTAAAATACCCCCCCTTCGCCCAATGCATTCACAGAAGTGGTCAACGCTTCCCGCTTTCCATACAGAAGTCTTTCATTCAATACATACTTGAACCAATGCGCCGCCCTTTAGTGAATCACCAATCGTCCAAGGTTTTGAACTAATACCCGTATCTCTAGCTGGCTTCCATTCCCCTCGCCCCCCTACCTTTCTTCTCACGACCCCTGGGTGAAGGGTGCCTTGCTTTGTCCACCCCTTCATCCGTTGATCCCGTAATTGTTCTTTTCGGCCTAGTCCCTTCACCTTCCTCAACTCTGGCCTCCAATCCGCATTCCCACTCCTCCTCCCCTTCCCCCCAAGTACCGCCTCTTGAAGAGGAATAGACCACCACCTAGACTCGACAACAGTAACTCGAAAGGAAGAACAAACAAGCAATGGACCACCAATTCCAATTCAACGCTGGCACCTCCCACCTAACACCGCAAACATACATCCCTACTCCCGTCCCCACGCCAATGTCCACTGCGTATCCGGGAAACACGGGCACGTACCATCCCGAGCCTGGCACCCCTCACACACACAAGCGGAAGAAGTTGATCTTGTGCTTCGACGGGACGGGGAATAAATTTAAGGGGAACGATGGGGACACGAATATCTTGAAGATATTCAGGATGCTGGATAGGTCGGGGAGCGATCAGTGTATGTCGTCTTGTTATCGCTGTTTCTTGAGCGAAACCTATAACCGTTTGGTTTATTAGAAAAAGCAAGGAAAGGGAAGAAGTGCTGACTGAATGCTCGCTTGGTTCTCGATCGGTTGGGTGGTGTGGGATAGTTCATTACTACCAACGTGAGTGTAACAGTCTCACTCACTCACTCACTCATTCTTTCCTTTTCCGTTTCTTTCTTTCTGAGAAATGTTACAATAGTCGTGGCAGGAAATGCTAATATTGTGATGCGATATAGCCGGAATAGGCACATACATTACCAATGGGACATTATCGCGAGTAAATGTCGGATCACGGCTTAAATCTTGGTATCAGAAAGCCCTAGATGCAGCTGTTGGGTACGATTTCCCCTAATATCGAACCAAAAATCCACAGCACTTATGATGCCAAAATACCGGGGTAAGGCTAACGCCGGAGAATTATGTAATAGTACATCATTCGACCAACATGTGATAGGCGGATACAAATTCCTGATGCGCTTCTACGCGCCGGGGGACGACATATATCTGTTTGGGTTCTCCCGAGGGGCGTACACTGCGAGGTTTCTGGCGGAAATGCTGGACCATGTTGGGCTTGTTTCGCAGGGGAACGAGGAGATGGTTATGTTCGCCTGGAAGACCTTCTCAAATTGGCAGCAGAGGAGAGATGGAGAGGGTTGGGGTGCTCGGAAGCAGGATATGTACAAGTGTGTTGCTCTTCATCCAAAGTGGCTAGCGAGCAAGTGATATTTTGTTCAAATTATTCACAGCCATCGGGGAATAGTTACATGCGAGCATTCAGGGAAACGTTCGCTAGGCCGGTACGCCGAGTTCAATTTTTGGGACTATTCGACACGGTGAACTCAGTTCCTAGGTTTGAGAAAGCGTGGTTGAAGAGATCAGGGTTTCCTTATACCGCTAGAAGTGCCCCCCCCCTTCCCCCCCCTTCCCCCCCCACCTCATCACACTTTGAGCCCCCGTGCTGACAAGTGAGTAGGTACCGCCCGAGTGATCCGCCACGCAGTCGGCATCGACGAGCGCCGCGCCAAATTCCGTCAAGACCTTGTAGAAAAAGTCGACATGCAAGAAATGGCCCGCCACCGTACCTTCAAGGCCGAACGTCTGGTGAAGTCCGCGTTAGGCCGCCGCCCCGCCTCCAAATCAAAACCGAATAAGAATGATGGCAGGAGTGGCCACCCCTACCAAAATGGCAATTCCGCCAATGCTGATCCAATACCACAACGATTCTCGGGGAGTCGTGAAGCGTTAAGTATCACCAGCAATGGCGGTGACAGCGGAAGCCTTATGAGTTTGAACATCCACGTTGAAACCGATTCGGAAGATGAGGACGAGAAGGCCGAGCAAGATATCGAGGAGGTTTGGTTTCCCGGTGCGCACGGTGATATCGGTGGTGGGTGGGATTTACCCGACGGGGAGGAACCATTGTCGCATGGCCCGTTGGTTTGGATGGTTGGTCCCCCTCGATGCTTAGGTCGGGTGATAAATCATGACCAATGAAACGTAATAATAGGTCCGCGAAGCTCGTAAAGCCGGGGTGGTATTTGATAAACTCCGCATGAAGCAAATGAATGTCTGGTTAGACGAGTTCGAAACCGACGAGCTAGATCCTAAAGCGCCCGAGACCCCGATAAGTCCAGTAGTCGGTGATGACCGGATACCAACGATTGAAGTATCGGGTTCTCCCCCGAGGGATAGCCCAATGCAAAGCCTCCAGCAGCAGCAGCAGCAGCAGCAGAGCGCAAACCTTACCCCAACACCCGCAAATGGTACACATATCAGCTCTCACACCCCCGCTCAGGCCTCAGCATCAGCCCCAACCTCTACACGGGCGACACATCCGGAGACATACTTGCTAAACTCCTACACCCGCGGAAGAATCCACGACTGCCTTTGCTACCCCTCTGGCGGCCTCTCCCTGAGTGGAACCCTCGGCTGGAAGTTAATGGAGTACCTCCCCTTCCGTAGAATGGATTTGCAGCCCGACGGATCCTGGAAGCCTATTATCTGGCCACTGCCCTGCGGTGAGGTGCGCGATATACCTGATACTGTCAGGATACACAATAGCGTGATCAGGAGGATGAAGGCGGATCCAAATTATCGCCCTGGAAACCTGATCGTTGGAGGTGGCGGGAGGGGAGTGAGAAGGGCGCCGAAGAGTGCCGGGATCGGTGAGTGGGAGGTATTGAGGGAGGAGGGAAGTTTGGTTGGGGAGGTGTTTGTTAAGAGGGTGTCTGTGGAGAAGGGGTTAGTTGAGAAGTCCTGAGTAAATTATGTGGTGGAGATTGCTGGTAAGTGTGAGGGGAAGTTAACGGGTGGGTGGGTGTGTAGTGGATGAAATTGATTCTCTACTGTGTATGTGTTTACGGCATGTGTTTTAAACGATTATGAAAAATAAGATGTGAGATTACTACTATATCGTTTTGCGAACCGTAGCTAGATTAGCAGGCATACGTGTCTCGCTGTGCTCAATTTGGCCCTGAAGCGAAAGGGAGCCCGGATGAGTACCGATATTGTTATTAGACCTCAATAGAATAGTGAAGAATTAAGTCCAATACATAAAGCTTCCTCAGTATCTATAATTCCATTGATATTAATAATTTGCTTCTAGCATCCATACCCGTAAGACGTGATCAAACAAAATAAAACGAAATACCATTTTCAACACAATACGTTCTCAATACAGCACACCTACAAGGCACATGCCAACTACGGTAGCTGAAGGTTAGATTAAAACTTGCTGTTGGTCCCCCCTTGCCGTTTTGGACAATACCAGATCGGCATTGCCTAGTCTACTATACTTAGTTGGCAAATAAGTTGATTGAAGCTGACAAAAGCCTTCGAATTACCTAGCTTACGTGATCGAGCAGTCGGATAGACGGCTTCCCAGGCCACCCGGACAGATGCTAATTGGTTTGTTTTGTATGAGGAAACGAGGGGTGGTTAGCACAGTAGCTACAGCTCATCCAAGTAAACCACTTGAAAGTTTCTTATTTGGGTTTAGATGTCCGGGTATCCGGGCCGCTTGGGATGCCGTCTACATGCTATAAAAGCCGGAATAATCGAACCTCGCCCCAGGACGTTGGAGTTGGCTTTGCTGGCAAGGTCAGGCACTATTCTGCCATCCCTTTGACATAAGCTGGAGCTCAGGTGGAGAATTTTCGCAATTCTTTCGTCCTGTCTAGAGAGGGAATTTTGACAAGTCCTTGCGGCAGGCCCTGGGGTTAAAAGTTCCAGGCAAACTGATCAATCGAGTGATCACTCCTGACCCCCGCTGCCATTGTCAGAATGTTGAAAGAAAAGAAGAGTTCGCCAGTACGGGCACCGTCATATGGCAGAAGGGCAGGAATCTATTGCCCAGAACTGAGGGTATACCTGGCTGGTTGACCTCGGATAACTGTTTCAAGAGATCTTGCTGCAAGAACTCGAATGCCGTGGTTCGACCTTATGTCCTATGCTGGGACGTTGGAGTTGCCTCCTGCTAAGACCTGGTGTGTTTTTTCTTTTCTTTCCATTTTTCATTCCTTCAGGGTTTTTGGTGTTTGCCACTTTTGAAGAGGAGGAAATTCCGGACTCCCGTCACCCAGCGTGGGCTACCCTTCCGAGCTCCTATAAGACTTAGTACAGTAATATAGTATTCAAGCTAAACTAATTCGACTGCTTTTAAGCAAACAGAACCCACCACGCTGCGCGGCGCCCGGACAAACACCTGACAACCAACCGAACAACGAACCAAACAAGAAAGTAAACAACCACATTATCATGAATCTCGGAAATAAGATAATCGCACAGGCCAAGAACCCAACCAGCGAAAACAACATACATGGCGAGCATAACCAAACTCAATCCATTTCATAAAAAAAGTCATAAAAATCATAACAGAAAGAGACTCTTCTAACACGTTCCACTTAGCTCCTGCGGCGGACCCCGATCCTGCTGGTACTGTTGGTACTGCTGCTGCTGCTGCTGAGGGTCTGTCGGCGGCATGTCGGAATTGTACTGAGCAGCTGGCGATGCGAGCTCAGCCGGATAAACTGGGGTACCATCCAGCTGGTATTGTCCGTGGGTGTCGCCGCTAGCCGCGACCGCCATAGGTTTCGGCATCACAGGCACGTAATTCTGCGCAATACCTCTAACATCCCTACGCCTATTAGGATTCCGGGACATGACTATGGCATCCCAGATAATTGCTCCGTGAAACGTCAACATCTCTATGATCAGAATACCGAATACGCCCTTTAGTGTGGCGCAGTCCGCATCCACGAGGGAATCCCCGACAGCACAGGAGCTGCGGAGGGTGTGGGGCCAGTTGGCCGCGACCGTTACGACCGAGATGATGTAGGCCACTGCTAGGGGCACGTCCACGAACATCACGAGGGGTGGGGAGAGTTTGTTCTTGAAGAAGAGACCTAGGACTACGACCGTCCAGACCAGAGTAACAAAGCCAAGTGCGACGGCGAAGGCTGTGTACCTATTTTCGCGGTTGAATACTGTTTAGTCTGGTAAGGTATGAGGGAGGAGGAGGGTGATACCATCCGGAGTATCTATGTGTGAAATAAGCGGCTATTCCTAGCACAATCACCCCTAGCAAGAGCTGCGATATGCGCAGAAGTAGGAGGGGAGTGGTGCCCCAGCGGCTATCCCTCATTGCTGGAGCAGGGGGTCTTCCTTTTTTTCTTTTTTTCCTCTCTGTGGTACCAAATGATTAGTTTTAGTAACATGAGTTTTGATTGATGAAGGAGTATGGTACCGGTATGGGAGGATCCAGGAAACAGGTTGAAAGGATGGAAGGAAGGGGAAGGAGTTGAGTGTAAGTGGGCAGGAGAAAAAACAAAGGTTGCGAAAAATACAGAATCCAGTCGTGCTCGGGAAGATCGGCACTCTCTTATACTAAGAATAACGTACGGCATATTCCAAAGATGATAGAAGATCTGTGTGGGAGTGGACCCTGCTGGTCAGCCGCGATGTTGGAACCCCGCCCATATCAGGCGCGCGCGATCCACGGGGAACCTCCTTGCCAGTGCGAGTACCTATACTTTTCTACACACAGCAATCCACGTTATATAACGGGTTTTTATTTTGGCAAAAAGAAGAGAGTGGTCGGCGTTGGGTCGGCAAACCGGCGTACCGGCAGAAGAGTGTTTTGTGCTATTCCCGTCGATTACAGTGCCGTGCCTACACCCGCACTGATTGTATCCTCAGAGGCTTGGTGGGAGGACTCGCAAGTGCATTGCCGGGTGATGTTCCATGTTAAAATAGAGTCTATTTCTGTTTACCCAGTGTCGGGGCTTGTTTGACGCGAGAGGCATCAATACCGACACCGTTTGGCGACTACCCAGATCCGAGCAGAAATCTCAAAATTGGCTGTGTGTGCTAGCGGCTGCCTTCTGAAACGTCAACCCACCACCTGCACGAGAAAAGCTTAACTTCGTGGTATGGGAGCGAGCACTGAGGCTGTGTATTTTTTAGAATCGAAAATAAATGTGCCATGAGGATAAAACGTTAGTTCCTTCTCTTAGAAAGGCTCTAGACATATCATATTTCTTTTTTTCTTTTTATCTCAGCTAAGGGCTGAGCTTGCGGCTTTCCCCTCATAGCCGAGAGGGGGAATTCTAACGTCTTATCATACAGGCGCAGCACATTTATCTTCCATCCGAGTTCCACCGTACCTTACCCCAAGAGTTGAGGCCGAAAGCGGAGTGGGAGAGAGGGAATTTAGTTAGGGATTGTCTGCCCAATCGATCGGACTTGCTATTCACGATCCCACAGGCTTCTTGGGCTCCGCGAATTTTCGATAGACTATACTTGGCGGGTCGACGGGCGACAACAGCAGTACTGCAACCAGCTGGCTACCATTATTGCTGGGGTTTTAGGGGATGAGTTAGGAGCTTGTGCTCCAATACTCACGCACCCGAATTGAAGCCGCACGCCTGCCTAGGAGTGATCCGCAAGCCAATCAGGATGTAGTGTACTGGTACTAGTACTGTAAAGGATGCCAAGCAGAGTGATGTAATCTGATATACAGCAGGAAGAGACTGTCCGGTAGACAACCAATGGCAATCCACCAACTACGCATCCGTTTCGCATGCATATGCTCTCGATACTCGAATATTATATCTCTAACTCTATACTTCAGAGCTACAGTATTCTCATTGTATGAGGAGCTAGAATAGCGTCGGGAGTTCCTGCCCTGAAGTGAATAGTGATTTTAGAATATATGCGCCATGTACAAACGCCATGTAGAAAGATAATAGCTAAATTAGAGCTTAGAAAGTCCACGATTGGTAATATAGATTGAAAGGCTGAGAGATTGTGCTGCTCCGGCTAGAATCATCGCTGGGTCGCCTCTCCAGCTGCCCTGCAGGCTCATGCCTCAAATTTAATAGAGATGATTTTGATGAACTTAACCGTAATGATATCTTGCTCTGTGTACCGTACTATAGAAAATTAATAATTGGACCTGATTCTCAGACGTTAGAGCTGCCCCTCTTAGTAAGGTCGGGAGTTTGTTTTCCTTTGGTTTGACTCAATGGAGGGATGAGAGCCGGTTTTTAGCTGTGCTTTTCTTCCTTGGCCCAAGCGGGGAATTCTGGACGTCTCCGCATAAGGTCCAACTACTCTACCGTAGGTTTTACGGTACGGAGTGCGACAGGACAATGTCACCGATAGGATGAAGTCCCGTCTCTATAAAAATTAAGAGTATTAGTAAGCAAATTTGCCATGGGTTGGCTTATCCGAGGATTACAATGCTGTTTGGTCGCACGTAGGCCCAAATTGGTGGATGCTCCCGTCAGCTAACGAATGAAATTAGACTATTGAATTACTATGCTGCATTATCCTATCGGCGACATTGTCCTGTCACGCTCTGTGCTCTGGTAATCAGATGTATCGACGAGGGGAATGATTACGTGACAGCATGCACGGTCACTGGTGTTGCAACACAAGTATCTCTTTGACTCCGATCATGCCTTTGAGTTAGACCGGGACAACAACGGACAACACTTCATAGTCCAGACATAACAAGTTTTCATTCTTCATTACTTACTGCATTTGTTGTTAGGCTAGGCGTGTTGCTTGTATTATCACAAAAAGAGACACCAAGCCACAGCACCTCCCCTGCCCGAAGCTCTATGGCAGGTCTAGTGTCTTGCTCCTACCATAGCTAGCACTACGTGCATTCCTAACTCGAGAATACGAGCATATAATATGAGATAAATGAAAAAAATGAAAGAAAGGAAGAAAAACGCATCCATATTCTAACCAACCTCGAATACGCCCTGCCTCCGGTACCATGCGTCCCCCTTTATACGCGAATCGGGGGGCTGCCATTCAATAGGCTTTACACATGTGTGTTTATCCCAGCAATGACGACCCCGGGTATGGCCTGCTACAGAATGCCCACCGTCCGGGGAAGTATCCGGTTGATCGAGGCCGGGAAAACATGGTGCGACTGAATGGGTGTTTCGGGCCCGTAAAGTTAAAACAGGTCCTTCCCCAGGTTTTAGTTGCCACTTCTCCCCCGGAATTGAGCCCGAATTTAGTCAATACCCTCCCTATCTTTCCTTCCTGGCACGAGATGTGTACTCTACCGTAGTACAAGTACTGCGCAACTTGCCTCAAAGTGGGTCTTTCGGGGAATACCAAACCGTTGGTGAATGGCTCAGGGAAACTAATCCAACTGAGGCTCGGCGCTACATGCACATCCGCCAGAGCACCAGGAGGGTGTCCCACGTTGCGGGTATCCAGGTACGAGGTTGGTGACAAAATTCGTGGCCCCCCCCCCCATTTTATACCAAAAATGGCTATTTTCACCGTCTAAAATCACAACCTGATTGCTTTGCAAAAAAAAAGTTAAAATTCTTCAGAGTCTTTAAAGACATCTAGATATTATCACATATATATGACAAGCTCTCATAGTTAATCCCCATGGTGCAATATCAGAAATAATGAGTGTAGGCAAAAGGTACTTCTGATTTTGTATGGGCTTCCCATACAAAAGGTACATTGCAACCAGATCCGATCTCAACTCTAAGCTCTCAGCCCTCATGAGAGAGTGGGAAAATTTTCATAATTTCTACTAAGAAAGTTTAGACAATTGCCTACACCATAGCTTGATTTAATTAATTCTATAGTATATCGCTTTTGGATGAGTTAGGGGTGGTCAAAAACAGTCATTTTTGGTGTACAAGTAAGATGGGGGGGGCCACGAATTTTGTCGCTAAGATCGTACAGTACTTGTTCCACTCTGACCAAAATTCCGCACCCCGCACGACTAATCTCCCCTTCTAGATATATCTAGTCGGAAACAAGAAACCACTCCCCCTCTCTCAAGAATGGGCTACATCTTTATGGTTTTGCTTTCTCAAAGTTCGTTGTTGTGATTCACTAATTAGATATCGTCTCCCGGGATTCCTTCTGCCCCGGCCTATTGCCCGTTACACTCCACTTGTCCCAGGCAATGCAGGCAACGGGCAAAAATAATGCAAACACAGGGATCAGAAAAACATATGGCCATCCATCTGTGCGCACCTGTAACTGAGCATCCATACTAAATTCGTACTCGAATGTTCGGATAATTTTTTTCCCCCTTAACTTAAATACTTTTTCCATTTCGGGTTTTACTGGCTAATCTAGGCATATTAACCCTATCATCGGTCCTGCAGGAGTTCGGGTCCTTATTGCTTGTCACTTGAAAGTCGTCGCAAAATACTCGAGTACACGTGTATAGGACAAGGAATCCTTGCGTACACGTGGGGTGACCGTCGGCCGAGGGGCGACCGTCGGCCGAGAGGGCCTCGGAAAAGGGCAGGGTGCTGAATAGAAACTAGCACAAATTAGGAAACTTGAGTGATCTCTCATGAGTGACGGACAAAAGTGGGATGCACTGTATTTGGGAACCTCTTCCTAGTGATAATGTTGCTATACAAGCGGGGGTTAGGGACCTACAAGATCGCCAGTTTGCTTTTTACCACTACCTGTATCCACAAACTTTTATTCATAATTTAGTACCTAACTGACTTATCGAAAGGTATGTGGGTGTTACTGGGCCCTCAAGGAAGTACGGTTAATTTTGTTAACTAACAATACATATAGGTGATGGAGGTGATAGAGGTGAGTCAGGAGTTTGTGGGAGGCTCACGACTGGCATAGCTGCCTGGTTACCCGGACCAAAAAACAAGCTCCTGGGCCTGGTTAGCAAGGGTAGTGTCTACAAAGTTCCCATACCGGTACCCTTCCGGCCACTACTGACACGGGACAAGGTTTCACGAGCCCACTACCTCCGCCAACATATTCAGTAAAACGAATTGTGATAACAATTTGAAATGCCCTTAGATACATCTCCGAAAGTAATTATCCAGATGGCTCCGGCGGTTCTGTTGTTGATAGGTGCCGCTCTTGAGATGCAAGGCGGAGTACGAAAACTTTACGGACTAGCTATAACTGAGAGCCCACACGTGCATAGCGCCGATACAATATGGGCCTCAGGTACGCGCAAATAGTTAGCAATATCTCTGTCTAATCCCTGTGTTTAGATACTTCTTGCTCAAGCACCTGTCACTTGTGATTCACAATCCCTGTTTCCGGGTGCTTTTTGCCTAAGGCAAGCACCCGAGTATTGTACAGTACTCTCAATGTCGGGACGTTTGTAAAACGGGCTGCTATTGCATGCTACCAAAATTCTGGGGCTTGGCCAATTTTAGGCCGTATGCAGTAGCAGTCCGTTTTTTCAAACGTCACGATCATTGCGAGTACACGCCCTACTAGAAATGTTACTGTTAATTTAGATTAACCCGCAAAATAAACCTGTCTTCTAAGGGAGAACATCTCTCGGGGCACTTGTGCTAGTTCGTACAAATAACTGCGTTTCAGGCCTGCCGCCCCCAACTATTGTTGATAGCTCTAACCTAGAAATAGTACTTCTAGCATCATACTTGGAACTTACGACTTGCGAGGGGTAATTGGCACACTATTGCTCAAGTAAGGATAAAGCATCCTAACGGATGAACATCTTGTGGTAATGGAGAAAAGAAATCCGGCAGCATTGTATACCGCGCGACAAGATATGAGGCTCTATTCAACGTACAAGTATGATCATTGTCCTGCGTAGTTGAGACGCCGGATGGCAATCGAGGCGCCTTTCATAGGCATGAGAAAAAAGAAAAGAAAAAACCCCAGAAATGATCCTAGTTAGCGCCTAGAATATGCTAAGCCGTAGTCAGAACCTCCCACAATATTCCTCAACGACACAGCGACCCCCTAATAAAAAAGAAGACCCCTTAAGTTACTAGTGCAGCACAATTAATACCCGTATCGGTCAAATTGCCGTAGTTACCCCCTCCGGCAAATAAAAAATCGCAAAGAGTTAGTAGAATTTCTTCTATTCTAAAATCAAAATCAATTAGCTTAACTAGCAGCAGATTAGAAACAGCCATTCATCGGAAATGTTCACGGACTAACCCATCCGAGTGTACCGGTATTACTCTGTGCTCCTGTAAACCGGCAGTATAAATTGTATGGAGATAGTTGTGTTAGGCAGTCAGGGGATTAGGGGAAAAAAGAAAAGAAAAGAAAAAAAATCAAGGAAATTACCCGGCATGCGGAATGGGTATCACACGAGAGGGGGTTTTTTTTTTGGAGTCCCCAATAACTCCTAAACTTCGGTGATAACAGTTACCCCCAGTAATAGGCCTCTGAGTCCTCAAAACTAAATATATTGAACTCTACTCACCTGGATCAGCGAGCCTAAGGCATTATGTTATTGATAGTTTCGTTTTCACAAGATTTATGGAAGAAAGCATAATGGTAATAGTTTGCCTGATAATGTACCCTGATACTGGTAATGTAGCTGAAGAGGTTTTTGTTTTGCATATAGTTGGTGCTAAGCCCCATTTTATAGTAATTACGTATATAGATTATGTGTATATCATACTGATTAGTAGTGGTTCGGAATAGATAAACAGTATAAGGCTTAAAGCTTTCTCCTATAGTATCATACAGTACCGGTATTTGTTCTTTATCTCGTTGACTGGTGTAACCGTGGAAAATGTTGTGTCAACCCCCCCATCCGGCCGAAGCGGGATGACTAAGGTGGGTCTCAGCATGTTTTAATGATTATATGCCTAGGTACAAAGTACGATCATATCGCTACTATCATATTAGCTAATGATTTGGTCTGAACATCTGCGAATTTGTGACAACCAACAAACGTTCCTTATTAACCTGCGCCTCCCACGCTGACCAAGCCCGCAGAACATTTTCCACGGCTGGCGTGCACCAGTCAAGGAGAAACTATTGGTTGTACTGTACGCCGGAGCCGCTCCCTGGTTCGATATAAAATTTTCTGCGAGGGTACTATACAAATCAATCATGTCATTCCGAGGAATGAACAGGACTCCTAATCAGCAGACTGAGTGAAATCTTGAGGGGTATCTACCAACCTAACCCTATCCCTAAGGCCCGAGACACTCTCAACTTTTCTTTATTTATTTCCGAAAGACCGCTATTTGAGCTCACCCAGGTTGTTTGCGGCGGAGAGTTTTGCGAGAAATTGGAAGTGTGTTCCCCAATCTGCAAGTTTGCCTCACTTCGGCAACAAAAACTCGGATCCCCACATACGAGTACAATTCCAGTACCGGTACGGTATTCTCTCTCCCTTTCCCTTGACAGAAATACGGTAACGAATAGCAGGGTGCAAACGCTTTCAGGGTGTCTCAGTGAAACCCTGCCTTGATATGGTCCCACAAAGATTTTTTTTCTTTTTTCTTTTTTCTGGTCATCCCCATCCGACCTCCCGCACTTACAAGTAGCTACCCTGCAGGGTTCCGCCTTTCCTCCCTCTCTCTCTTGAACCACATAAATAAATAAATAAAAAGAAAAGCCACCCCGTAGGCTTGTTGCGCATAATAATCTCTCAACTCCCCGCCATCATCACCAAGACCCACCAAAATGTCAAATCTTGGAAGAGATTCTTCACAGGAACAAGTACTCCAGCCAAACCTATATCATGATCTATTCACCAATCCCCGAGATATCCGCACGGACTACAGATTGTCGTCGGCCTTCGCCGGTAGGATCGGTGGGAACCAACGGTTCACGATTTCGAGGGACGATCCTTTGTTCGACCAAATCAAGAAGGACGTACCTGATGCAACGACGGATGGGACGTGGAAGGAGTTGTGTGATCTGAGGGGGTTAGGGAAAAAGGATATTTGGAAGTCTGGTATCATCGAGTTCTGGGGTATGTTTTGCTAAAGGCTCTGCTGCATTTCTACTCTAAGGTTCGGGAAGCATTTGTTAACACACGGCTTTATAGGGACATTATTCAATACCCTCATTTCAGGCGCTGCCGCAATTTCCTTAGCTAAATATGGGTAACTATCCTCACAGCGACGTAATGATAAATTACCTACTCACCTTTTTATTTTTATTTTTTAGAGCCCAATTTAACCTCTCTCCAATTACTATGGCAGCGGCAGGAGGGCTCTCAATATTGTTTACTCTACCGCTGTTCATTCATGCTGCCGGTCCTGCTTCGGGAGGTCACATCAACTCATTGATCACCCTCGCGACTTTCACCGCCAAGCTCGCTGCCCTGCCTAGAGCGATCGTCTACATTTTCATGCAGTGCCTCGGTGCAGTTGCGGGTGGTTTTTTGCTGCGAGCTGGGCTTGGTGAAGCCGATACAGTCGGGGTAAGCTAATCACTGCCTCCCAAGAGTTGTCTCCCCTTCTAACTTTCGTGATTTCAGGCAGTGGTTCCAGGGTGCTACTGGGCACCAAACGCCGGGATAACCAATGGCCAGGCATGGGTGATTGAATTTTCGGCTTGCTGCACGGTGTTATTCATCGCTTTCGGGGTTGGTCTCGATCCCCGTCAACGGGATATTTTCGGGCCTGCGTTGGGGCCCATACTCATTGGCGTGATTGTTGGGATAACAGAGTTCATAACTGGTATCATGAAACAAGGGTATACTGGCGCTTGTGAGTAAATGCAGACCCTCATAGCTGCGGGTGATGAAACTAATTGGTCTACCCTCGCAGCAATGAACCCCTCTAGGTGCCTTGGCCTCGTCGCCGCCACCCAGACCTTTAGGGGCCACTGGGTCACTTGGTCAGCGGGCATTGCGGCCGCTTGTATCAATGGACTCCTTTATGCCCTGATTCCGCCTTATCATGCTGAACAAGTCAAAGACGAGGAGAAGGGCAAGCAAATATAGCGTTCACCTAGGTGATCAGAGGAGGCATTAAACATTAAACCCAATCGAATTTGCTAGTTTCTATCCTGGGTGGACCTTTTAACTAATTTCTTAACTTCCTATGTGAAGATATTATTCCGTGATGTTTATTATTTCCTTGCCGTGTTTGAGCGTTTTTTCCGTCATATTATATAGTTTCTTGGCTGGTCGGGTTCATTAGGTCGCTTCCCAATTGGTGAGCAGAATTGAACACCTTCGAGGTAATCTAACCACATTACATTCGCAAACGACTACCCCCTGGAATGTTGGTTTTTAAGATGATCCGGCATCAAGTGCCGGTGGTGGTTTTGTTATGGGTTGCGACAAGGATATCGTTCTAGGGTGTAGAGAATGTAGGGTTTTTTGTAGCAACTACCGGTATTGTCATTTGGATAGCCGTGCACTGGTAGAAGGATCAAATAAGATGTTACTTAAGGTTGGCTCCAAATTTCAAACGGTTTCGGAGCTGTAGCTGCACCCTGGCAACTAGTGTGTGGTTTTTTTAGTCCGCTCCGAGCGTTCCCAGTATGCGGTACCAGGTCATGAGTTCGTCCTTTCAGCAGCTCGAATGTATTTGCAACTTCCTTCTATTCGTGCCATTCGACCACCGCTTTGCCTAATTATTCAAGTTGGCTTATCTAGCTATTTCATACTTTCTATTCCCCGCGCTATTCTGTTTTTGTTTGATCTTAATCTCTTTCTTATTTGCAACTGTTGCGTGCTTGTCCGTGGTTGAGATATAGTATGTGTTATCGAAATCGCTTTTTTGGAGTTCGTTGTTATAATACTTATAATTGCCTATCTAGATTACCGGTAGTGGTGCTGAGGGTCTTGAGTCCGGCAGCCATGTCGGAAGCCGCCAGTTCATATATCATACCCAACGAGAAGCAGTAAGACCTTTCTGGGTGATCACTTGTAATAAATCTAGAGCCCTCGTTTCCTAATTGATCACTGATAGTTGTGGGGGTTTGTCGCTCCGGAATCTAGTGTAACCTAGAGCGTTTGCGTACCGTATTGTAATAGAGCAGCTCTTTTTCCCCCCTTCGGCGTCAAAATCACATCCTTCCACTTGGAGTTGTGCTTGATCCAAGTGATGTAGATTACCTAATCCGATTTGTCCATATTTATTCCCTATACCCTTAGATTTATGTCTGATCTCGGTTTTCTGTTAATAGCCCTTTTACCCTCTGTTTCCTTGTGTTATTCCGCTGGCTAAACGCCTATATAAGCTACCTTTTTTCCTCACCTCCCTTTATTCCATCGCATCAACATCCACATGTTGTTCATCATCCCCTCCCCCAAAGAGGGGAACTCTTTCTTCTCTTCTCCATCAAGATCAACACCTCTCTATATATAGTACAGACTTGAACTACGTTGATTTTCCGCACCTTTTTTGACACTTTTGCTCTCACCAATCTTCTAACATCCACTTTGGATATTATCAACGGGGGATGCTACTAATACTTAGCTCTCTAGCCCTTTTTTTAAACCAATTATTTCCCTTTATTAAAATCGGTAGAAATCTTGAAAGATAGATGGAGAGGTCTGTAATTTGAACCTGCAAACCCTTCTGCTAACCCCCTGGTATGTACTACTTTATCGGCTTTGGCCCTGGCCAAAATGAACTGAACAGAATACAGGATTTCCTTTGTAGAAAATATACATTGAAGAAACACAAGTTTCTAGTGGGTTGACTTCTACTGTTGGGTTACAGAATCAGGGGCCTTTAGATGCAAGGGAGAGGCTCCTGAAGTATTAACTAACGGCCCGCCAGCTGCATTTAGGAAATTTTGGGTGGAGTGGAGATTAAGATAGCAATTTTTCTCTACGGCAATGTGCCCGAGATAGCAACTAGTGGACATAAAGTTTACAACTTCTATTCCAATTTCTGGCACCTTACTCCTAAGTCTCTTGGGGTCTCCAGCCATCCAAACAAACAAATTTTCAAATGATGACTGAATATTCAAGGTTCTGATCTGAACGTGAATCAAGCGCAATGTGAGCCTCTATGTCAGCTATTACATTAGATAAAAAGTCCAAGTTCTGATAAGTTAATATTTGCTTACCTTTAGCCCTATTGTTAATAATCATATAATAATCCCAGAGGTAGAATGTTGTTCTGAGAAGTGGAAGTAAGAGGAAGAGCAAAACACTATAGAAGAGCATATTAGGATATATTCTGATGAATAGGGTATTAGTGGAGGTTTAGGGCTATACATCCATGAGCAGAGTTTTCACCACTTACTAAGTAACTTTTAGCTAGGGACCTTCAGAGAATAACATACACATCTTATCCTTTCCTTCTATCAACATCCACACACAATCATAGAATCTCTATCAGGTCACTTTACCACTGCGTTTCCATCTCTAATTGATAGAAAACTCACACCTGATATCTAGAAAGGGTAATATATACTAGACCTCCTGCTGTCTAGGATTAGACCTATTATGAATCAAATAGGCTAGTAATATCTTAACTGAGACCTAACATTTGAGAATTCTAACTGTCCTATTATATTTTCAGAGATTTTCTTATACTGGGACTGCCAGCTATGCTACTTTTAAAAATGAGCTATTTAGAACACTATATGAGATATTTCATCTCTTGAGGTTTTACAGAATCAATTCATGCTATGAACACTATTTTACCTACGAGATTTACTAGTATAGTTCTATAGGATTTATATCTCTTGCAATATCACAATGCCTATTACCAGACCTTTCAGAAAGAAGGTTTATTAGAGGGAATTATTAGGAAGAATGGCTTAACAACTTACCCCTTCAATATATCCGTGTCTTCTATGACCAAAATAGGTTTTGGCATAAAGAATTTAAAAGAAGAATATACGATTATGAAGATATTGTATGAAATTTCTGATGTTTGAGTAAGGTCATAGCATCTAATTTTACCATTATTGCTAATGCTGAAATATGACTAGCTTTAAAGACAGCAACATGGAAGTGAATTTCTCTAGGGAAAATTGAATATTATTGTGGCTTTGATAACTAATTACAAAACCAACTAAGGTGAATGTCAACAACTTTAATATGCAGTGAGAATAATCTTCCAAGGAAAACTCATTAGTTAAGGGCTGATCATATGCTAGAATTGAACCTTGGCAGAATTTGAAGGATATACTTTGTTTGAAAAACTTAATATTTTTTTGATAAGAATATCACAAATTGTGGACTCATCAAACATGATATAATACATTGTACTCACAAAGTCTACCATGAATATTCAAAGGCTGTCTATAGCACTAAGATTTTAATCTTTCTTAACCAAATATATTATATGAATAATGGGAAAGCTACTTTGATTAATGTCTTATGATTTTTTTAAAAATAGTAGAACTACCATGAGTGAATAAAAATTAAACTATCACCCAATATAGAATCTAGATATTATTATATGGAATAGAAATTGACAATACTCATGACTGTATTCTTATTCCTAAATACAATATAAACTACTTATTTCAATTAATACTTATAAAAACTTTAGGGTTATAGTGAATCATTTTTCAGACTGTTATATTTACAATATCTGCTCTATAGTAGTAGGAGAAGTTTCCTAACTTGTATTGACATCATGATCATGAAAAAATATACTGCAGTCTCTCTTATTAAGTAGGTAATATGGAGTTGTTTTTCCAATTGCTTGATTTATGATGTCTAATATAAAATATTATACTATCCAGAGTATAGTGGGTCAATGGTCCTTGACATGGGTAGAGCACTGAACAATCATCTTATTGTAAAACTTGATAAGAATGTAATAATAGTAGAGAAACAGCTAAGAAAGGCAAAAGTACTACTAAAGGCTACAGCGGAGGAAAGAAATTGTGGCTTCAGGAAATAAAAAGGTGAAGTGAAAATGACAGTGATTTATGCAAGTAGAAATGGTATTATGAGAAAAATTAATACATTGGCAGATAGTACATATATTATAAATTATAGCTATCTAAGTACTAGTTAAGAAAGTGAAATTCCTATAGATGAGTCAGTGTAAAATTTGTTAGAAAAGCAGGATAAAAACCTCATACCAGCTACTATTGTTTATCAATAGAACTATTACCTAATCCCAATAATGAGTCTGCATCTATTCTTAATTCTCAAACTAATATCCTAGGAAATCATTTCAGAAGACTCAATTTATGGGAATAGGTAGAATGTGAAGAAAACAGATTGCTACTAGGTTATAGAAGTTAGAGGTAGATATAGGGATAGATTGGAAAAGTGATGCTAAATTGAATAGAGTTTTCAGGTAATGTCTGTTGGAGGATTTTGAGTTTAACCTTCGATCAGAAAATATTATTCTAACTTGAGAGGAAGATATAAGATTTTCCATTCAGGCTTCCCAGATTTAGTAGGAGGTTTTCGTTATCGGGCAGGGCAGGATGGGTTTTGCCCTCGTAGGCACTGCTGTTACATGGGCCCATGGGCGTGTTTTTTTCATTCTACTCAACCCATTCCCGTCCGGGGCCCGACACAACTCATTCCTTGGATGAAGGCCTTCTTTTGCACCACCAAGATTTGACTAGTGTCGATTCAGGACATGGGTAGGGTGGATCCCTGGCTAGGGTTAGGGGTTGGGAAAGGTGAAAAGTCTATCTGCTCTAGGCTGGTGAGCAGGCCGGGAAGAGGAATTTTGCCATAATGCATGATTGTTGGGGCCTGGAAGGCCCTGTAACGAATACCATTAGTAAGAAGTTGTCTTACTAAATACTAGAATCCTCTCCTCCTCCTGGTAATACTTGCAGCTGGTAACCACAAGTTGGCTAGCAATTACTTCTCAACCTTGACTCTGAACTGGGGTATCTAATTCGTCTGACTTCTATCAAGCAGTATCGATCACTGGGCTCATGAAAGACACTGATTGTCTTTATGCTAGGATATATAGTAGATAAAAGAACAGTGTTTTGAAAGTATAATGTAAGAAAGAACTTAGATAGTTGCATGAAGAAGCCAAATTCTCAGTCCGTTTGTTTTTCTTTTTGTTTTTTCTGTCTTAAATGAGTGGTATTTGTTCTAAGATAAAGAACATATATGCAGCAGATGCTATGACAACAAAAAACCTATAAGAAAATGGGCCCACCTATTACGGGTGCAACCGCCTCCTAGGTGGTGGCGGGAATCGATAGTGTAACGATACTATCTCTATACCAAAGTGCGGTATAAAATGAGACTAAGTACCGGAGGCTTCAAACTAAGTTGTTGTAACAAACTTCCTCCTATATCGCAACTACCAAGTAGTTTCTAATAGCTAAGTAGGTTTGGGTCTTACTGGGTTCTCGAAGCAAACTGAAGAAGTAACTGTTCAGCCAAGTATATTGAAAACTCTGTCTGTCGAAGTATGCTCTCTCTAAGTTCGGAGAATAGCAGGTCTTAAATACACTTGTCAGGCTAACCGGAGCCTTGTAAACAATAACCAGAAAGGCTCCAGACTGTTACAATCCTCTCCTCCTCGGGTGATACTTGCAGCAGGTAACCGATAGTCTTCTAACGATCACTCCTCTTGGCCCAATAGCTGTTGCGATAGCTAAGTCCATTGACTTCTATCTAGCAACGTCGATCGCTAGGCTCCTATAAGACAGTCGTGTCTTGATTCCCGAAAGCGTGATAGATAAAGATCTTTGTATTGAAAGTAAATAGTA
>Ga0307507_10000842_pt1 | contig 68144 bp, 28 predicted proteins | sample 7_EM_MG_FD_207223 | JGI IMG/M metagenome (GOLD analysis project Ga0307507, IMG submission 207223) | Populus trichocarpa ectomycorrhiza microbial communities from riparian zone in the Pacific Northwest, United States - 7_EM | ecosystem: Host-associated > Plants > Roots > Unclassified | place... | reverse complement strand
CATCAATATCGCATTTTATTTGAAGCCTTTTGGGCAGCTTTTGATCGATTTGTAATAAAAGAAGTATTCTGCCATTAGGCGGTAAAGGCTAATTTCCTAATTAGGAAGGTGCAAGAACTTTTGACAGCGACCTCCGTAGGTTTGGCGATAAAGGGTCTAAACTATGCCGCACTGTGCTATAGACTCCATTTAATATACCACGCTTATAATCACCTTAGCACCATAAAGACAGATCCTACTCTATACTCCTAGTTTAGAAAAGCTTACAGACCTCTAGTTCCGTCTAACTCCTTAGGACTATACAAGTTCATTTATAATTCAGCACTAAGGTTTTCCTATAATAGAGGGGCTTTGCTTAATCAGATGCTATTACCAAATAACCAAAATATATGGCAGCGAGACGGATCCGTGGTTTTAAACATGTTTAAATAGTAGTGGGATTTTAGCATTTTAGCAATAATTAATAAAGAAATACGTATGTACCATTATCACTAGCGTCTAATTAATAGACGGCCAAATTATAGCTAGTTAAGAATAATAGTCCATGGTCTCTACCAGTAGCTAATAAGACAAGATCCTCAGTACTACCGTCTCTATTGCGCTCTCAGGCCTAACAGCTAGTGGCGACTCATCTCCTACCCTTATTATACGAAATTCGCGGTTAAGGGAGACTCCACAGCTTTCCACTATATTAATATTAATATTCCCTCTCTTCTAGAGAGCGGACGCGGCGCTAATATAATCCAAGGGAGCGTTTCTCTAAATAATAAAACTAAGGACAACTGCACAATCATCCTACCTAGCATGCATTATTACTTGGAATTATAGTAGGCAGATCTTAAAGCACAAGGATCAACTAAGGGCGATAGATTTATATACAAGATCTCTAACTAAGACTGGACCACTAAGGACATAGAAAAGTATGCGACCAACTAGGTGGCTCAGCCATATAAGAAAGGAGATGTGCGCATAACTATACCTTACCTTCCTTATGGAGTAAAAGGACCTTTAACTAGGACCCAATAAACAATACTACTATGGTTTGTTGGTATTTAAGACAATCACAATAACCTTAAGGTTATGGAAGGAGGAACCTAGGTAAAGCTAGCGGATGCTTACTAAGACTTAAAAGCGCCGCCTTACACGCTATCTGGACATGCTAATCTTTATAGCGCAATCCCGTACCGCTTCCCTGCTGTAGTTAAGCTTACTACTGCCAGTGCCTTGTCTAACGCTCTTCTTAATAGACGACAATAGGATTCTCTAGCGGTAATTTAAGATTAAAATCTTCTTCTTGCTAGCAATAAAAACAAAGTTAGAAAATAGATGCATTCCTACTATTTTAGGGCTATTAAGAACTACAAGGATGCGTTCCAGCTTATACATATAACTAAGATAGAGCGTTTTAATAGCCACTTATACTTCTACTGCATTAACCATAAAATCGATCCTATAACTATTACAGTAGAACCAAGTGTTATGCCTCCTGTTATTATAGAAGGACAGAGTTATATAGAGTTGCCTAAGAAATTATAGGATAGAACTAAGCAAATAGAAGGACGCAAGAGAGCCATATTATCTAAGAGCCGTTAGTCTGATGCCTCTTGTACTGCCCAGCCAGGTAGACAAGAGCGGTCTTATTTAACCAGAACGGAGTCTCCTTGCTTACTATCTTGGGTTTATGGTAAGGGTAAGGAGCGCATACGGTTACCTACTGCGCCTTTATTTCAAAGATAGGGAGTTTTAGAATTTTAGAAGTTGTTAAGGGACAACAACTTAGGCGGGGGAGGTATATAGTAGTATAATTTAGCCCCCTAGATTTAATATCTAGATTAGGCATAGCTTTGGGAGAGCCTAGGCCTTCTATATGTTTATATAGATTGGTCTAGAGCCCTAGAGTCTTTAACAACTCAGATAGGCTTAACGGACAGTTTGGGGCCATAATACACTCTTTTCTCTTCTTCTTACTGACTGCTTTCCTACGGATTTCTACTAACTGACTATAACCAACCGACAGACCAACAGTATACTGACTTCTTATCTGGAGAGAGACCTTCCCTCCCATAATATAATTATAGAACTTTGTCTTACCCTTTCTTAGCTTATTCCCTTTAATAGATTCTATTATTAATCTTAATCGCTTAATTAATTAGTTTTCTTAACGTTTCTATATCTTCTATTAGAATAATCATGTCCTAGACTTTAGCCTTAAGTCCCTATTTATACTGTGCCATAAGCGCCTTATTATTTTACTTAACCTATATTATAAGTATCTAAAACTGGGTTATATATTTAATTGCTAAAGTACGTTATACTAGATTCTAAAGTTTTCTTTCTACTGTTATTGTTGCCTCTAGGTCCCTAAATATCTATATTAACCTTTCTATAAACCCGTTCTAGCTTAAGAACACATACTAAATATCTTGGTTAGCAGTTAATATACCGTTTACCTATATTTCTATAAGGTAAGGTTTAAACCACTTAAGTGCTCTTCCTATTAAGAACAGTCCTATATATACTACTTAATCCATAATCGTTACCAACTTCACTCTTTCTTATATAACCTTAAAGTGTATCTGCGTTAGAAATCCTTTAAGTTTAAACTTCTTGCCTAAAAATCACTTAATTAAAGGTAACTTAACCTTAGCTGCTCCGATGCCATTAATCCTATCTTTAAGTACTTTATTATTGCCTTGTAGCTAATTAACTATTTCCTATAACTGTCCAACCATAACTAGTTATAAATTAGTGTCCCTTATACTGGTGTCCCTACTAGTGCCTAAGGTGGTTACCGCCGTTAATAGCGTCGTAACTGGTGCTTTTGGTGGCATATTATTTGACTTATTAATACTATAACTGTGGTAGTGAATATATAACAAAGCCTTATAGCAGCAACTATAGTGGACTTATTATTAGGCTAGGTATATAGATATTAAATAAAGTCAATAATGTAACAGTAACAAATAACAACTAGTAAAGTGGTTATCCAATAAATTAACTCCAATTGTATTCTGAGATTCACTACAAGGAAAGGAACTATCTAGGTAGGGACTATGGTCCTTTAAATACACAACCGTACTCCTAAGAAATCCTCCTTATACGTAAGATACGCACTATACGTGTTGTATATACGTTCCGTCTATACTTTTTGTACACTATATATAACAATATATAACCTTAGTTACTATTCCTCATTATATGGTTCTACCAGATCCATTCTAGACCGTGCCCTTATTAACCAACTAGCTTCTTCTAACTCTTCTCCAAGTAGTCGTAATATTGTACTTAAAGCGTCCGTAACAAGGCGCTTTAAGTTAGTTTCTTATAGGTTTATATCTTTTAGTAGCTATATTCCTTACAGCCTCCCTAAAAGATTAGGGGATTATAGTAATATATATTAGACCCTACGGCGGCGGCTTAGGCTTAATTATTATAGCTTTTATTATTGCTACTTTAAGGGTTTCTATTAGGTAAAGCTGCTTAGTACTAACCCTCTATTAGGTGTTAAGTAGGTAAAGTTACTAGGGGTATAGAGGCTTAGGTAGTGTTATATACTATAAAGAGGTGTCTAGCGTTATTATAAATATACTTATTAAGCTAGGATTATAGGTATTTAATTATGCCCTCTTTTTTAGTAACTATAGTAATAAGTATAATCTTAGCCTTCTTTAACTATTAGACATTATATTTAAATACGTAAAGGTCGTCTTTAGTTTCTTAATACGTATTATTAGCGAGTACCTTATAAGCTTATAGGTCTTAGATACTATTGCAATCTTAAGCAGTATATATCTTAGCTTGTATAAGCTTTAGGTGGTAGTTCTATAGAAAGTGGTAGTAATTATTAGATTTTTATGCTACTATTTTTATAAATATCTTAGCGTCTTATATTTTAATTTTAATAGGTAGTAGTCCTTCTACTTACTTATCCGTAGTTATATAGTTAATAAAAGATAAGATATTTTTAGTGTCCACCTCCTTAGGGGTTAAGGCTAGGGCTAATAAATTGAATTCTCCTAGGATTGATTAGCGTTGTAGATTAAGTATAGGTATTGGGTTGTTCTTTAGGTTTAATATAGTAGCTAGTAAAGAATATCGTCTTACTATTGTGGGTTCCTTAGAAGTATAAAGTAGGGTAACTTATAGACATGCTGCTTCCGGCAGCGCCTGCAGTGTTGCAGAGACGTAGAATTGGTTATAGGCTGAGCGTTAATAGTAAAAAAGGCGCAACGTAATGTCACGGGACGCGGGGCAATAGCTATAGAGCGTATGTATTCAAGGAGTCTACAAGACGTTACGCGATCGATTGTAAGGGTTAAAGGCGTAGGGAGGTGATATACTACGCGTAGCTGACGTAAGCTATACGCGAGGTGTACGCGAGAGCACGGGGCTCTGTTAAGGAGTCTCCTATGGGGGCTCCTGTAGTGGCGTTCCGTGACAGAATTTATATTATTCCTTTAAATCTGCTCTAAAGCCTCTTTACACCCTTACACCTGGAACGCGACTTATTGGACTTAATAGCAGCTTAGACTAAGAAAGTTAATAACACCATTTCTAGAAGGTAGAGCGAGAGCATAGTCTTTGCCATTAGGTCTATTAGTGGGCTCTTCTTTACTCTTAGATACGTTAATGCTTTTAGATAACTTTAGAAACCTCCATATACTAGAAATCGAAATATTTTAATAACAATTAGAGTTAACTAAAAGTATTATTAATCTCATTAACTATAGGACTAAAATCTTTTCCAATATTTCCTGGATTGGCTCTCTATAAGTATTCCTCTTTTTCGCAGGCCTCTTTGTGGACCATTGTTTGGTTGATTTGGTGCTAAAGTATGTTCCTTCTAGTCATTCGAAGAGCATTCACTGACCCGAATTAGATTTTATCGGGCGATATAGCCGCTAGTCATAGCCTATGTTCTTTCCGTGACGATTATAAGTATCTATATATCCTACTATTAATTTTGCGTCTTGTTATTAAGAGAACTGGTCCCGACTCATTGTGGCGATAGACCTAGATAATATACAACTGTTCAGGTTTTCCTTCTTTTGTTCCGTTTTACCACTTTCTCCTTAACTTCTAAGACATGATGCTCGTCCTTCTCCAGAGCTCTCTTCACCCTCTTTTTAGTGACGGTTCTCGTACGTACTATGCTCTCCACTTCCTCAACACCGTCGGGTTCAGATTTGACATACTGCTCTTCCTCCTTGACTTCAGCTTTCGCTACCAATCTTTCGGAGAAAGCTTTCAGGTCTGCAGTGAAAAGGACTGAATGAGCCCAACCAGCTTCTTTGCCCCACAGATTGCGAAAACGATTTGCCACAGCATCGTATGTAGCCTTGGTTAGGCTACTGTGCTTGCCTTTGCCGAATTTATAATCCCGCTGAGCAATCTGCCAAACTAAACAGAAATATCAGGTACTGTAGAAAGAGTGTAGGGGACTTGGTTTCTCACCATGAGTATCAACCGGCACCGACTCAGACCATCCCAGGCCCATCAAACACACACAGTCTGCCACCTTCGGCCCTACACCATGTAAGGCTAAAAGCTGCTCATGTGCATTGCGATAGCCCTCACGACCATCTTCGACGGGTTCACCAGCAGGTTTGGGCTCCACACCAGGCGGAGGGTTTTCCGGATTGTTCAGGCTCTCAAGCCAATCTAAGCCCTTCTCTTTTGCCACTGTGACCGCTGTTTTGTAGATGTATTTGGCCCGGTATCCGAAACCCAGCTTCATCAAATGCTGCTCAACGGTCGGGCTAGTCAATGCTTCAGGTGAAGGGAAATCATGGTACGGTGTCGATCCGATGTGGCCAATGAGTGGTCCGTAGTGCAAACAAAGGTTATGGACCATCTGGGAAATTCGCGGGATATTGTTATTACTGCTACAAATGAAACTTAACAAGGCTTCCCACGCATCTTGCTGCAGTATCCGCACACCCGTGAATTTGGGAGCTCTCTTCTTGAAGTTCGCGTCTGCTGACGCCCATTGATTGTAGAGTTCTGCGAGGTTTGGCTTGAGATTGAAGTAATGCTTTACTAGAGCGAGAGTATCATCTTCGTCTTGAGCAACTGATTCTGTGGTAGAGGGCGCATTTGAAGGGCGTGGTGTCGGAAGAGGACTGGATGCGGTTGGGAAGATGGCGCGATAATATAGGTATTTAGAATCCTGGCGAAGAGATAAAATACGACCATGGAGAGCGCAAGACCATTCGTCATCTCCAGACTTCCTCCATCTTCAAGACAATTATAGGTTAGCCAAGAGCAATATCGGGTTTCCATGCATTTCTTACCGAAAAGATTGACCGCAGCGCAATGTAGTGTTAATGCAGAGCTCAGTTAAGCTGACTGGAAGCTTCTGCCAATCTTTTTTCCGGATTGCAGTCATTGATAGTGTAATGCACGGGATAGCGCGTATTCTTGGGAGTTGGTATGAGGGTGGGACTTCGTGACTTCGCGCATTCGAGTTCACGCGCCGGAACAAGGGCACGTGATAAAAGGCTAGATAATTAATCTGATTAGATGTAGCAGATAATCTGTATTCTCTAAGGCGTGGGACACGTGCACGAGTCACGTGCACGGGGCACGTGCATTGTAAATCTCTTCATAGAGCCCTAGGGGCCCAGGGTCAACCATCAGAAGATTAAAGAACGATTAAGTTAAGATCATCAATTAATCAACCCATTTCATTAATGAACAGTTCTATACGAACTTTGTAACAGTTATAAGCCCGGTCCGCCGACTCAAGAAGCTATTCAGCTATTACTTAATTATTTAAAGAAATTTGTGAGTATATATATTAGGTCCCGCCGCGCTTGCGACAAGTTCGCAAGCACTCTCAGTCTTTTTGGCCGTATGGCGACGTGGAGGCGGGCCACGTTACAAAATTCTACCTTATTGTTAGACTCTGACACCTCATTATTAAGACGCAGACTCTGATAGAAATCCTACCTCAATTATTACAGGATGATTCTGACATAAGATTCCACAAGATTCCATGAGAAATCCTACCTTAATTGTTATAGGACGATCCTGATAATAAGGACAATCCTAACAATAAGGACGATCCTAACAACAAAATACCATTTTAATTCCTCACTTGCCTATTAGTTAAATGACTCCACTAATAAGTTCGTTAATAATAATTATCCTTAATAAGCCAGAAGACTGGGAATAATGGCTATAGCAACTCTAAGCCCTTATAGATTAGCAAATTTGGGCCCATGTTAACCTAGCTATAGAAGCACCTTAAGAAGGTGTAACTGACTACCGGTACTATGCTGTTGTCGACCCAAGATCGGACTTGCTTACTACCGTCTCACTACCTCAGCTGCTTACCCCTGCATATCTCACCATTTCAGCTGCTTACCCTTGTAATTCTTGCCACCTATCTCTATTCCCTGCATCTTCCTTATATATATATAGAGACTCTAGAGCTACATTTAAAATCAAGTCGCTCACTCAATTCTCCCACACTTGCACTGTTACAGAAGGTCTACTTAAAAAACCACCTTATCTAAAGGTTATAGATTTAACGAGAATATAACCTTATATGTATAGCTCTTAACAAATTAACAGAGAGCGTACAAGAATAGTAGACGATACTATAACTAAGATATAAAGTATTTCCTAAAATAGGAAGAGCATCTGCAATAGATATGCACCTAGATTATATCTATAGTATTAATTTAGAAGAAGCTGCTACTTAACCCTTCCCTTATAGTTAAGGAATGGCTAATTTGGTTAAAAGAAGACACTAAGCCCTTAAAGAACCTTATAATGAGGAAGGTACAACTATAGTATATAAAATTACTTAAGGGACTTAAGCAGATAAAGGTTACCTAGTAGCTTAACCAATGGGAGTATATAATAAAGATGGTAGAGAAGCATGATCTTTTATAGATAACTAATGGGATTAGGCTAATAGACCTTATAAATGCAGTTTAACCTATAAGCGAAACCTACTTTGTACTCTATACCAAATAGGTAAATAATACTAAAAAGGCTCTCTTATTAGAATACTGTAAAGTAGTAATAGAGCTATAAAAAGCATTTATAAACCTTTTAATAAAAGTTAACCTACTGACGACTATAAAAGGGAATATATTTAATGTAGACTTTAAAGGATTTAAAGAGAATATCTCTACTAAAGGTAATATAGGAAGAGAGAACAGCTTATTTTATAGCTAAAAAAGGATAGAGATAAATTTAATTAAAGAAGAGATATCTTCTTCTAAAAGGTTAAAGAACTAATGCCTAGTATGTAAAATAAGGGGACACACCCTTCCTAACTATTAGTATTTGTTTAAGGGTAAAAGGCCTAAGGGATTTAAAGCTGGAAGTATATATATAAAAAAGGTGCGTAAAAGGGTAAAGGATGATAAGGATCTAGCTACCTAAGTAGAAAGACTTAAGCTTAGTAAATTAGAAGAACAAGACTATTCTTAATAAAGAAGACAATAATCTTCTAGTTTAGAAGGATAATATAATCCTATATTAAATAGAAGAACGTTACGGACAATAGACTATTAAAATACGTCCAATTAGGGAGTCTATTAGCGTTTAGTATAAGCCAACTGCTACGCTACCAACGGAAGCGCAGAGTATTGTTAAGAGACATTTATCTAGATATAAAAGGTAATATATAACTATGGTATCTGCGTCTAGGTTATCTAGAACCTATAAGGTCTTATAAAGGTTCTTAAATTAGAATATTAATAAACCCTATCTTAACCTCCTAACTAGACTAACCTTAAGGAAGCGCTAAAGGATTATATTTGTTACAGTACGTGCGGAGGGTCAAGGTACGAGGTGACTATATAACATTGACAAACGATGTCGTGTAAGGATCTATGTACAGAGGTGAGGCGGTATATATACGTGTCGCTTAGGGGTTAGGTCCGTGCTTATACATACACGTAGCCACAACAACGCGTTATGTTACGGACGCTTTAAGTACAATGTTACGACTACTTGGAGAAGAGTTGGCGGAAGCTAGTTGGTTAATATAGGTATGGTCTAGGATGGATCTAGTGGAACTATGTAACGAGGAATAGTAACCAAGGTCACGTGGTGTTGAACGTATTAACTATGTTAAATGGAAGGGACGTTACGTTTAATACAGACAACACGTACCTTATGTATAAGAGAGGATTTCTTAGGAGTATGGTTGTGTATTTAAAGGACCTTAGTCCCTACCGTAGATAGTTCTCTCCTTATAGTGAATCTTAGAATACAATTAGAGTTAATCTATTAGGTAACCACTCCACCAGTTATTATTATATTATTGTTTTTGTCGTACCTATATACCTAGCCTAATAATAGAACCCACTGTAGTCTAAGCTATAAGGTTCCGTTATACATTCACTACCAAAGTTATGGTATTGGAATAAAATCAAATAACATACCACCAAGAGCAGCACCAGTCACGACGGCGTCGGCAATAGCCACAACCTCAGGGCCAGGAGATACCAGTATAGACAATAGGGATTCTTAAGTGGTTACGCAAGGTCAGTTATAGGAAATAGTTAATTATTTACAAGATAATAATAGGATACTTAAAGAACGCATTAATGGAATTGGAGCAGCAAAGATTAAGTTACCTTTAATTAAACGATTCTTAGGAGAGAAGTCGAAGCTTAAGGGATTTTTTACGCAAATGCACTTTAAGGTAGTACAGGAAGGAGTAAAGTTAGCAACATCGTTAGATTAAGTAGCCTATATAGGATTATTCCTAACAGGGAGGGCACTTAAGTAGTTTAAGCCGTATCTTACGGAAATATAGGCCAATGGCATGACAACTACTAACTAAGATGTATAATATATATTTGCTAGTTGGAACGGGTTCGTAGAGCAACTAACACAGATATTTAGAGACCCGGAAGCTATAACCACAGCGGAACGAAAGCTTTAGAACTTAGTATAACGTACTTTAGCAATTAAGTATATAACACAGTTCTAAATACTAGCTATATAGGTTAAGTGGAATGATAAGGCGCTTATGGTATAGTATAAATAGGGACTTAAGGCTAAAGTCTAGAACGTAATTATTCTAATAGAAGATGCGGATACTCTAAGAGAGTTAATAGATTAGTTAATAAAGATTAATAATAGGATCTACCAAAGGGAACAAGCTAAGAGAGGGCAAGACAGAGTTCTATAGTTATATAAGGCGTAGAGTATGCAACGACAGATATAGAGTTAAAAACTATAGAATAGCGCAGAGCCAATGGACCTAAGCGGTACTAAAGAAACCTAAAGGTGGGAAAAGAAACTATAGAAACCTAGAGGTTGAGGATTAAGTAATTAAAGGACCTAGGAGCAGAGGCCAAACTAGGGATCTTAGTAGTAGAAGACGTTTAGGCGGACTCTATAGCAAAAAAGATGGTTTAAAGATGGAGCTTGTATAAATTGCGGAAAATAGGGTCATTTTGCTAGAGACTATAGAGGTGGTTAGAGTAACTACGCGGTAAAGGGAACCAGACCAGCAGACGGCACGTACGTATAGAGGGACGACGGTGCACTATAAGGAACAAAAGAATATTTAATTAACAGTTTTGTATATTGTTATAACAACGCATGCCGAATTTATGAGGACGCTAAGTATGGCGCAAGCTATTGGCTATAAGAGCTATTGTTATCTAAGTTTAAAGGAACCAGTGAACCAGCTCGTAGATTAGATATTAAAGATAATAAATTTGATAAAGGCGAAGCATTCACTAATAATAAGGTAATAAAGGTAGCTTACTAGGAGCATGCAAACCTTAAAGAAGTTAAAATAGAAGTAGAGACTGAGACCGTTATAGAATAAGGTTTAGAAACGGGTATAGCGACACCGTTAGATACAATTTCTATTGCTTTATAAGATAATAGGAGCAACGTTTAAAAGAAACTAAGTAAGTAGATAACTGCTAGTGCTAGCTTATTACTTAATAAAGGCAAAAGGCTATAGGCTTAAGATTCTTAAGAAGAGATAAAAGAAGCTTAAGATTCTTAAGATAAGATAAGACATACCCAAGGACCCACAACAGATAAAAACTGATAGGAAAGGGTAGTAACTTAGTTTAATAATAAACGAATAAGTATAGGACGCAAGTTTAAGAACTATAAGTTTGGAGAATGAGTAAGAACGTTAGCAATCCTAGGTAAATGCAGTGTTTAGCCTAAAGATTAAATAGTTAATACCAGGATTAAAAAGCAAAACAACTACAAGGATCTAGCTGTAAGACATAGAAAATAAGAAACTATGGATAAGTTTAGAATAAGAATTATTATATGGCAAGAGCAAAAGCTAGACAAGAGATTAGCTATGCTAGGTTATATAAAGGATAGAGTACCCATATAAAGAGTTACTAATAGGTCGAGTGTAGGGACACCTAGGGCAAAGTGGTTAGATGAACTGGAACAAGAAGAGGATCTAAATATTCCAACTAGGTTCGAAGAAAGACATACTAAAGAATATTACGATGTAGTGATAATAAGGTACTTTCTAACGGATAGACCATACACACTAAACCAGTTGTACGGAAAGTGGTATAGGCAACGACACAATAATAAATGGGAAGATTTTTATATATAGCTAGATAAAAAAGTTATCTAAGACTAACCTATTACGGAGAAACGTATAAGTTATATTAAAGGAGTATTAATTATGATGTTAAGGAACCTAGAAGAGAGATCTAGGGACTAAAGAAGTAAACAACAAATCTTAGTACCTATAGCAGAGATACCAGTGGTTAGGTTAACTAGGTATAGGTTTAAACTTAAGGACGAAGACAAACCAAGAGTTAACCTAAAACATATAGCGCATTATATACTATTGTGGATAGCTTGTGTGGATGACATGTGTAACATACATAGAGCACTTAAAGATAAGAACCGGAAGTACCTAGTAAGGATATATTGGGCACTAAAGGAAAAGCGGTTTAGGAACGCTAAGTATATACATAGTTGGCACCCAGTAGAAGTATAAGGTCAAGGGGACTTAATACTTTAACTAGGAAGATTCCTTACGGAAGAATGTCTAGATGGATAACAGTAGTGGGAGTGCCTAAAGAATACTTGTCTATAGTATATAGAGGAAAAGAAATAAACTAAGTATTGGCTAAGAGTGGACTAAGTATAAGTAGGATCTAGCAGCCAACAGTTAGGAAAAGGGGAGGCGTATAGGACTAGAGGGAACTAGTGTTAGAGCCTTAGACCCTTAAAGGAATTTAAGGGCAATACCTAAATTTAAGAGCTAAGTGGCAAGGTCAGCAGTTTAAAGCGTTGGTAGATAGTAGAGCAACTAGGAACCATATATCACCAAAGGTAGTAGAAAGGATAGGGTTACTATATAGATAGAAGGAACACCTATATCCACTTATAATGATTTTAGGAGATCAGATAGCCTATAGAGGAGGCATTATTAATCTCGAAATAGGACCTATTTAGATAACTATTAAAGGGAGACTAGTTAGAATGTCTTTCGATATCCTACCATTAGGACAGGACGAGGTAATACTAGGAATGCCTTGGTTATAGAAGTACAATCTAAAGATTAATTAGGTTATAGGTTAAGTCGATATTAAGAATACTTAATAGCGCAAAGTGCGACAGTAAACTAAGTTGGTATGGTACCAAGTCGGAGTGACATATAAAGAGACTAAGTGAGGCTTAAGTTATATACTAAAGAGATACCACAAGTATAGTAAAAAGTTATGGTTACTAGAAAGTAAAAAGCTGTTAAAGCATATAGCTTGGGACTATAAGATAGAATTAGAAGAGGGAATAAGTCTAAAGTTCTTTCCAATCTATAAGCTTACTAAAACAGAGTTAGTAGCGCTTAAGGAGTTTATTTAGGAGAACTTATAAAAGGGATATATTAGACCGTTATAGTTATTAGCAGGATATCCAGTATTGTTTATCCTAAAGAAAAACGGAAAACTTAGGATGTGTATAGACTATAGACAGTTAAACAGCATTACTAGGAAGGATAGGTATCCTTTACCCTTAATTAGCAAAATCTAAGATAGGATAGGCAATGTAAAGATCTTTATAAAGATAGATCTAAGATAGGCGTACCATTAGATTAAAATCAAGGAAGGTAATAAGTGGAAGGCAGCCTTTAGGTCAAAGGAAGGACTATATAAGCCATTAGTTATGCAGTTTAGGCTTATAAATGTACTAGCAACGTTCTAAAAGCAAATTAATAGTATATTAGGAGAATACCTAGATAAATTTGTTATAGTATACCTTAACAACATTATTATCTACTTAGAGAATAAGGAAGAACATAGAGAACACGTTAAATGGGTCTTAAAGAGACTACAGGAAGAATAGATGCCAGTAGTAATTAAGAAATACAAGTTCTTCACCTAGAAGACTGATTTTATTGGATTTATTATTAAACTAGGCCAACTCAGCATAGATCTAAAGAAGATTGAGGCTATAGTGAATTGGCAGGAACTAGAGAATATTATGCAGTTAAAATCGTTCCTAGGGTTTTGCAATTATTATAGAAGGTTTATAGCGCAATGGTTATAGGACATTAAGCCATTTACGCGGTTAATAAAGAAAGAAAAACTATAGGCATAGGGAAAGGAGTAATAAGAACTATTTAAGAAAGTTAAAGAGTTGTTTACCTAGGAGCCAGTTTTTAAGATCTACCAACTAGGTCTAGAGACGGTTATAGAAACAAATACATTAGACTTTATACTAGGGGCATACTTCCTATAGAAATATCAAGATGGATAGCACCTAGTGGTATACTATAGTTGGAAGATAACACTACTAGAGTTAAACTATAACATCTATAACAAGGAGTTATTAGGTATAGTTACAGCACTTAAAAAATAGAGAGCATTCTTATAAGGTATAGAGAAACCATTTGTAGTTAAGATGGATTATAAGAACCTTATAGGATTCCTAACAACAAAGAAACTCAACTAAAGATAGGTTAGATGGGCGGAAATGCTTATAGAATACCATTTCGAAATTCAGCATACTAAGGGTATAGACAATGCACGAGCAGATGCTCTAAGCAGAAAAGCTAAACTATAGAGTAGTAAAAAGCTATTAGGAGCTTTATTGCGAAGGGATTAAGATGGATTAATTAGGTATAATTATCCAAAGATTACAGTAACTAAAGAAAGTTAGATCCATAAATTACTAGAGAGTAATTAGATATAGAAGATCTAAGAAACGCAGGCAGAGAATCCAGACTTAGAGCAGTATGAAAATAGAGAAGTAATATATATGCCTAAGTCTATCGCAGAAGAATTTATTAAGGAATTCCACAAGGAAATAACATAAGGACATAATAGAGCTATAGGCTTAGTGTTAAGACTTTAAGAGGAGTATATTATTTAAGGAATCTGGGGACTAGCAAGATAAGTTATAAAGGAATATTTAGATTGCTAAAGGAACAAACCGATGAGGTATAAGCTGTATAGAGGGCTACAACCTATTAAGATACCAGAAAGACCATAGGAGGTTATATTATAGGACTTTATTATTAAGTTACTAAAGTTAAGAGATCCTATTATAGGATAAGATTATAACGCGATTTTAGTAATAGTGGATAAGCTAATAAAGTAGGGATACTTTATAGCATGCACTAAAGAGATATTAGTAGAAGATGTTGCTAGAATCTATATAAAAGAAGTGTTCGCAAGATATGGAGCACTAGATAAGATTATATTGGATAGAGATCTAAGATTTATAGTAGTATTTTGGGAAGTGTTTCTGGTAGAATAAGGAGTTCGCGTAGCAATATTTACAGCATATTATTTGCAGATGGACGGATAAATGGAAAGACTAAACTAGACACTAGAGCAGTATCTAAAGCACTATATTAATTACGTATAGAATAATTGGGTATTGTTATTACTAGTTATATAGTTTATATACAATACAACACCGTAAAAAGGAATGGGGACATTACTATTTAAGGCGAACTATGGATACGAGCTAAGAATATCGTTATCACCATATTAAGCAAAAAAGACGAGTAGCACAGCTAAATAAAGAATAGAGACGTTAATGAATCTTTATGCAGACCTTAAAGAAATAGCTAAACTAGTATAAGAATGAATAAAAAGGTACTATAATGCTAAGAGATCTAAGGGACCAGATCTTAAGGAGGGAGATAGAGTGTGGCTACTACACAAAAATTTCAAGAGTTGACGATTAAGCAAGAAGTTGGACCACGTTAGACTAGGACCTTTTAAAATTAAGTAAAGAATTTCATTAGTTACGTATAAGTTAAACCTACTAGCTAAAATAAAAATCTACCCTATACAGCATATCGCAATGCTAGAGCCAGTATATAGGAATATTGAGCCACCAGTCTATAAGGCAGACACATATAGAGGATAAGAGGAAGATAAATAGCAAGTTTTAAAGATTATTAGCCACAAGGATGTAGATGACGAAACGTGGTATAAAGTAAAGTGGATAGGCTATAATGAGACTACCTAGGAACTACTAAGCAACCTAAGGAATGCTATAGGAAAGATACGGGAGTATTAGAAGAAAGTAGGTCAGGTAATATTAATAAAGAAGGATTGCTAAAAAATAAGTTACCTAAGGGGAACCTAAAAGGAGCAATTGCCAAGCTACTTAGAGTTATTTCCCTTGTAGGAGGAGAGCTAATCCTTTTGTTACCTAGCTTAGACAAACCCTGTTAAACTAGTTTCCACTCCTTAGAACGGACCTTCTTACGGACACGTTTAAGGCATTAAAGACAAGTATAAGCCAAACGTTGAGTTTTAAGGACGCGTGCGGACTCTTCTAAGGTATATTAAACCTTAAGTAGCGCGAAGGCCAGCTCACCGTTAAGCTTTATAGTAGTAGATTGAATATAAGACCCTATAATAGGTTACTTAGGGAACTTAAAGACTGTTAAGAGTTATAGGACGCGCATATTTAGTATTAGAGATAGAGCAAACATCACAGGACGATTAAATGTTTGCTTTGGTATACTTAGAGCAAGAGGAGGGTTATTAAGATAAAGGACTTACTAGCGTAACACAAACTAACCCCTTTTTTGCACACCTTGAGTAAGGAATCGCCATTACTTTACCTAGCGATAGTATGGAGGAGACTGTATAAAGGCAACGCTTAACCTAGGAAAGAGAAGAAGAAGCTTTAGGTATAATAAGTACAGATATTAACTAGAGTAATTAAACGGACATTATACCTCTAGTGGACGACTTGGAGATGTTAGGAATCTTTAAGGACGAAGATAAAGAGGAGGGAGATAGTATTATAGACGCTTTAAGTACAATGTTATGACTACTTAGAGAAGAGTCGGCGGAAGCTATAACGGGACTAGCCTAGTTACAGTAGGAATATCTCAGTAAAATACTCAACAGATAAAGTCCAACGCTTTGACCAAATTCTGCCAAATTCTGCCAGCTTAATCGACTTCTGCCAAGTTCTAACAGATCAATCAAATTACTAAAGTCCGTTAAAGACCGCGCGCGCACGTGCGCACGTATCGACCACTAAGACCCCTAACTATTTAATTATAGGGCTCTCCTATAATTCCTTTTTCTTCTTTACGCAATGTCTTGTTCTCTGTAAGAGCTATATACCCTTAGATTTAAATAGAATTTATATTATTTCTTTAAATCTTCCTTAAAGCCTCTTTACGCCCTTATATTACGTTGCGTTAATACTACTATCCTTAAAATAGCAAACGAACTTAAATCCGCCACGTTAACCATTATGGCCCTAGTTAGGGAACAAATGACTATAATGCAACAGTCCTTTACAGATGCCTTAGCCCAGCAACGAGCTATACTAGAAGCCCAGCATTAGTAATTAATTAAAGCAATACGCAAAGAACTCTACAACGCCAAAGTATTCGCGTTGGAAACCCCAACAGCAACACCTATAAATAAGATTAAGATAACTGTATGCAAACCTAGCCTATTAAATGCAAACCCTAAACTAGTAATAGTAGCTTAACCCATACCTATAACAAACCTAGTACTTACTATGAAATTAGAAAAGCTTCCTAACCCTCTAATATTTAATAGAAATTAAAATAACCTACGCCCCTTTATAACTAAGCTCCATCTTAAACTTTTAACGAACTATAACCAATACCCTACTAAAGCTAGCAAGATTAGCTATAGAATGTCTCATTTAAACAAAGATATTGCATAAACTATGGACCTATTCTTCTATAACAGCACCTTTGTTAATTTTAAAACCTTTATCTCTCTGTTAGAACGAATATATAATAACACCAGCCGCGAACATACCGCTATTACCAAACTTAAAAACCTATAATAACGGAACTGAGAATTTACCAGCTTCTTTTTGGAATTTTTAGGCCTTATTAGCGAACTAGATTAGAATAAAGCCGCTAAAGTTGCTGCTCTTTAATAAGCTATTTTGGATAAAATTAAAGTATAGTTAGTAGGTAGGGAACTGCTAAAGGACCTACCCAAATTTGCTATAATATATTAACAAATTAATAAAGACCTTTAATATAACAAACAGACTCGTTCCCTGAAGCCAACCATACCTTATATTTAAGACTTTACGAAACCGATATATACCCTAAAACGCGACCCTTCTCCGAAACCTACGCACGACCCTATAGACCTTAACGCCACTTAATCCTACGCACCCTTAGAAACCAACGAACAAAGAACTCAAGCCACAAATAGAGAATACTTTAGATGTGGTAGAAAAGGACATATCCAAAGAAATTGCCAAACTCACCCTTTTAAAAAAGTCCGCTATAGTTCCTCCTGGTCTTCAAATCGCACTTATTCTTTAAGCTATACTTACTCCTTAACTTATACTCGTTCTATAAATTATGCCTAATTACCATAAAGCACCTTACCTTTAGTTAACTTGGAAAACGAATCGTCCTAGGGCTAAGTTACGCCTTAGAACAAGAAGTGGAAGAGCATAAGTATCTAGGCTCTTCTAGCGCTAATATATAACATAACTCCCTTAATGTACTTAGCGAAATTTAAATACTTAGAAAATAGAAGGAAGTATAAATCTTTATAGACAGCAGAGCCACCAGCATAGGCTTTATTAATATAAACTACACAAAAACCTAATGCCTAAATTTAAAGAAACTTAATAAGCCCCAAGGCCTATAAGGCTTTGACGGCAAACCCTTAATATATAGCGAATTAACGCACTACGCTCTTATAAAAATGCAGATAGGCGAACACCTTAAATATATTTCCCTATTTATAACACCCTTAAAGCAATATAAGATAATACTTGGATATAGATAGCTAAAACGACATAACCCTTTAATTAGCTGGGTTAAAGAAATACTAAAGTTCCGCATAACCTACTGCTAAAGTTATTGCTTAAAACACCACCTGCCCTATAAACATATATAAGATTATTTAAATTTAATATAATATAAACTACCCCTACCACGGACCCTAAACCAAAACGATAAGGCTATAACTGCCGATTATAATAAAAAATGCGAAGACGTTATACTAAAACCTCTCGAAATTCGTATAATACAAGCCGCACCTTTTGTTTCGTTAGCACGAAAACGAGACCACAAAATCTTTACTATAACTATAAAAGATATTAAGAAAGCACTAGAACTAAAGCAATATATTAACCCTTAACCTCTTATGCCTAAAGAGTACCACGATCTAATCAATAAGTTTAAGAGAAGATTCGCAAACCAACTACCCCCGCATTAGGATGCACACAATTTTAAAATAGAACTTAAACCTAGTATAACACCAAAGTTTGGTCCGCTATATAGTATGTTACAAGAAGAACTGCTTATGATATAATAGTACCTTGATAAGTATCTAGAAAAAGGATTTATTCGCCCTAGTTAATCTCTATTTACCTTACCTGTACTATTCGTTAAAAAGCTAGGAGGAGGCTTAAGATTTTATATCGACTATTAAGCTCTAAACGTAATTATAATTTAAAACCGATATCCTATTCCCCTAATTTAAGAAACGCTTAACCGCTTATTAAAGGCACGGTACTTTATAAAGCTTAATATAGTTGCTGCCTTTAATCAAATCTATGTCCGTGAAGGAGACGAGAAGTATATAGCTTTCTATATATAATAGGGACTCTTTAAATACCTAGTAATACCATTTGGTGTAAAAAATGGTCCTAGTATGTTCCAGCAATATATTAACAATACGCTTCGTAAATTCCTTAATGTATTTGTTACCGCGTATATTAACAATATCTTAATCTACTCGTCTTTGCTTTTTAAACACTAGAAGCACATCCAAATGGTCCTTAAACGCCTACAAGATATGGGTTTACAATGCAATATTAAGAAATACAAGTTCTATGCGTCTAAAGTCACGTACCTAGGCCTAATTATATCCCGTAATGGAATTAAAATGGACCCTAAAAAGGTTGCTGCGGTTATAAACTAGAAAAGCCCTAGTAACGTATAAGATATTTAAGGATTTCTAGAATTCGCAAATTTCTATTATTAATTTATTAATTAGTTCTTGAAAATTGCCTAATTATTAGTAAACCTAATAAGGAAGAATATAAAATTTAAATAGACTGCTAGATGCGAACAAGCTTTTAATAACTTAAAATAACATTTTATAACCGCTCTAATTCTTGCCTACTTTAACCCTAACCTTAAATATATCGTCGAAACAGACTTGTCTAATTATGCCCTAGGGGGAGTGTTATCGCAATATAATAAAAACAGTGAACTGCGCCTAGTAGCCTTTCTCTCTTAAAAGCTCGCCCCTACCAAATCGAACTACAAGATATATAATAAGGAATTACTTGCAATTATTAGATGCTTTAAACAATGGCGCCTAAAACTTAAAGGATTATTGTTTCTAATACGCGTATTAACGGACCATAAAAACCTGTAGTACTTTATAACTATAAAGCAGCTAACGCAGCGCCAAATTCATTAGGCCGAATACCTCTTATAATTTAACTTTAAGATTATATACTAACTGGGCAAACTCAATTAAAAGCCTAATATATTAACACGACGATTACAAGACCTACCTATAAATACTTTAGATAAATGGATTATAAATTAATTATAGATCTTATTACCCCCTAAACATTTTAAAAAACTACGTCCTATATTCCTAGATACGGAACTTAATAGAAATGAATTAGAAGTTAATAAATAGGAAATAGAAATTAATAAGCTAATAGAATACAAATACAAGAACAATATATAGATAATAGATATAATAAAAGCGATTTAAACAGGAAAACGACAGTATAAGAATATTACACTCGCTAAATACGAAATTCGAAAAGATCAATTGTACTATTAACAGAAGATAGTAGTTCTGAATTCCAAACCTTTACAATTTAAGATACTTAGATTCGTACACAACTCCCCTATAGTAGGGCATCCTAGCCGTGCGAAGACTTATAAGATTATTTAACAAGTATACTACTAGCCTATAATGCACGACTACGTACGAAAATACATTCAAGCATATAGGATATGCGTGCGTGGAAAAACCTCTTATATAAAGAAGCAAGGAGTACTTTAACTACTACTAATTCTAATACAAAGATGGCGCGATATCTTAATTAACTTTATAGTTAACTTGCCTAACAGTAATAGGTTTACAAATGTTATAGTAGTTATTAACCGTCTTATAAAAATGCGACATATAATCCCCATAGACTTAATTAATGCAATATTAGTAGCCAAATATTTCGTTAAGTATGTCTTTAAGCTATATAGACTTCCTAACTTAATAATATCCAACCGTGGAAGCTAGTTCATTTTAGACTTCTAGTAAGCTCTATGCAAATAATTAAGTATTTAAATATAACTCTTAACTGTATTTTATCTAGAGATAGATGGTTAAACCAAAATTATAAACGCGATTATAGAACAATACCTATAAATATACTACTCCTACCTACAAGATAACTGGAAAAAGTGGCTGCCTTTAGCTAAGTTTACTGCGAACAATATAATAAACGTATTAATAGGCATAACGCCGTTCTATATAACCTATAGACAAGACCCCTAACTCAGATTTAAACCATAACCTAAAATTAACACAATAGGACCTATAATTAAACGGATTTAGTTAATTAACGCGTATAACTTCGCTAATTAAATAAAGCAGTTAATAGAATTATTACGAAGTGAATTAACGTACGCTTAAACGGTATAGAAATGGCATGCGAACAAAGGACGAGCTCCTATATAGGACTTTAAGGAAGATAATATGGTTTACCTAAATACACAAAACCTAAAGACTTAACGGCCCTTAAAGAAACTTAATTAGAAATTTACGGGCCCATACTAAATTAAGAAGAAATTGAGCCTATATACTTATAAGCTTAAACTACCAACTAAGATAAAAATACATCTAACGTTCTATATAAGCTTACTATAACCCTTAAAAGACAAACCTATAACCTATAAAGTGCCGCCGCTACCTCCCATAATTGTTAACAATGGTAACGGTTCTTACTTTATTAACTTAATTAATAATATGCGATGGAAAACACAATCTAAAAGATTTAAACTTCTTATTAAGTGGGAAGGATATAAAACATAAACCTAGGAACTCTATAAGCAAATTAAAATCAATGCGCCTTCCCTAGTAAAAGAATTCTATAAAGACTATCCTTTGCGGCCTGCTCTAGCTGGATGGATATAATATAAAGGCAAATAACTGCCACCTAACATAAATATATGAAATATAACAGCAGGAAGCTTAAACTTAAAAAGAACTTAAAAAACATTATAATGTTTATAACACGGTTACGTAACACGTAAGATATTAAGGAACTTTAACTAGCGGTTAAAGTTATCTAATTGGTTAGATTCGCCTTGCCAAGACCTACTATAAAGATATTAGTTTAGCTTACCGCCCTAAACCAAGCCAATAGCGATTTTCTATACCAGGCATGGAAAATCCTAATTGGTCCATTTAATAATTAAAACCGGTAAAACTCTACACCGCCACCTGACGCAAAATATATAATATAATAAAAATGAATTCTTGACTAAATTAAATTATTTTTGGACCTTCGGCTAAAGGGGAGGGTACTGTAACGGGACTAGCCTAGTTACAGTAGGAATATCTTGGTAAAACACTCAACAGATAAAGTCTAACGCTTTAACCAAATTCTGCCAAATTCTGCTAGCTTAATTGACTTCTGCCAAGTTCTAACAGATTAATTAAATTACCGAAGTCCATTAAAGACCGCGCGCGTATGTGTGCATGTATTAACCACCAAGACCCCTAACTATTTAATTACAGGGCTCTCCCGTAATTCCTTTCTCTTCTTTACGCAACGTCTTGTTCTCCGCAAGAGCTATATACCCTTAGATTTAAATAGAATTTATATTGTTTCTTTAAATCTTCCTTAAAGCCTCTTCGCGCCCTTACAGAAGCTAGTTAGTTAATACAGGTATAGTCTAAGATAGATCTAGTGGAACTATATAATAAGGAATAGTAACTGAGGTTACATGGTGTTAAACATATTAACTATATTAAATAGAAAGGACGTTACGTTTAATATAGACAACACGTACCTTATATACAAGAGAGGATTTCTTAGGAGTACGGTTATGTATTTAAAGGACCTTAGTCCCTACCGTAGATAGTTCTCTCCTTGTAGTGAATCTTAGAATACAATTGGAGTTAATCTATTAGGCAACTACTCCACCAGTTATTATTACGTTGTTATTTTTGTCGTACCTACGTACCTAGCCCAATAATAGAACCCACCATAGTCCAAGCTATAAGGTTCCGTTACACGTCAGGTTAGTGCCGTGACAATATTTAAGCCTTTGGCGCTATACCTAAGCTTAAAATAGTACCGCCAAACGCTTAGGGAGTATAATTATTAAAAAAGTATATAAAGGGACAGCAGATCTTTAGCTTAATAAGACCTACCTATAAAAGCTACTGTAATGGCAAGTACAATATACTAGACCCTAATGGCCATTCCCACAAAATTTAACCTAGAGACGATATAGAAAGATATAGATAACGCAATTACTGTATCTATTACAATCTTAATAAAGTTGTTTGTTAATGACATTGTCTTTTACTATTAAAAGATAGATAAGAAGAAAGCTTAAGAAGCAATTAAGGAGCTAAGCAAGGAATACCAGATAAGTACCCTTAGCGAGCTAAAATAGTTCCTAGGAATTTATATGCTATATAATTATAGCTAAAGGCTCCTATAGCTATCCCAGGAAGCCTATATTAAGAAGATAGCTAACCGGTATAAGATAGATCTTAAAAAGGCGTCTTCTAGATACTCCTATGGTAGAATCTAAACTCCTCCCTACTAATTACCAATTAATCCGTCTAACGCATCTATCCTCCAATACAGACCTACTAGTCCGTCCTATATCCCTACCAAGAGAAGTAGCTTTTACAATGCTATATTAGAGACCAGTACCTATATAGCATAAGGAGCAGAGCAATCTACTATAGAGGAGATAAGGAAGGAATAAACGGTAGAGGGAGAGATAAAGGAATACGCAATAAAGGACGAGATAACAGAAGAGACGGTAGAGGTAAAGCGCAATTATCTATCTATACCAGTGATGCATCATTTGCGGACAATTCCGTTAACAGAAAGAGCTTATAAAGATATATTATAAAGCTATTTAGGGGACCGATTGCATGGAGAGCAAATAAGCAGGATATGGTAACTACGTCAAGCACAGAAGCCGAGTTGTTAGCCCTATCTTAGACAGCGAAAGAAGCTATCTTTACAAGCAGGATGTTTAAAGCAACTAAATAAGCCCTTAATTATCGACTCTCTAATATATTAACATCCATTAACACTTATTGCGTTAAGAATACGCAATAAGACAAGTAGTATTTCAATGGAAAGCAATAAATGGAAAGCAATAAAGGAGATAATCGCTAATGGACTTACAAAGGCCCTGCCTAAGCAGAGGTTTCAGAACTTCGTTAACCTAGTCAGAATGGTGGATATTAAGGAGCGGCTAGATAAGGAGAAGCAACTAGAGGACCTAAAGGAGAAGGTTAGGGCGAGAAGGAAGGATTTAGATAAGATTATGGTTCAATTAACATATTAACGGGCACGAGAAGGTGGTTAGCTTTGACCTTAAAGAGCTTAAAGCTAAGGGGGTGTGTCAGATAATCTGTATTCTCTAAGGCGTGGGACACGTGTATGAGTCACGTGCACGGGGCACATGCATTGTAAATCTCTTTATAGAGCCCCAGGGGCCCAGGGTCAACCATCAGAAGATCAAAGAACGATCAAGTCAAGATCATCAATCAATCAACCCATTTCATTAATCAACAGTTCTATACGAACTTCGTGACAGATCCTGACATAACTATGATTTTAAAATGCGCTATATGATTTACTAAATTCTACAGACTTCACACCATGCTGTAGGACGCTCTTTGCACATGTGCTATGTACTTAATTATTGTTAGTATGGGTATATAAATATGTGCTTTACAATTTAAACGTAAAGTAAATACCAAGCTTTTCGCTTCCCAGTCCGATATAGCAAATGCAGACACGATATTATTTCTGATACCAACAATAACAACACTCTATGCGACAACATCGTCGAAACGTTTTGGCTATTCGAGTATTAGGCAGCACAGGATATGCATATAAAAACCTAATCTAGTCCGGATATGTTAACAGTTTCTTACCAAGCGTATCCCGACAGAAACAGTCTCACTGTGGTCATGTTATCCGAGTTAAACCAATCACTGTCATTTATCCAATACCTGGGCTGAATACTTTTCCGCTCTCTGACTTAAACAAATGCCTCAGTCACGATATAATTACAAAACGAAGGAAAAGGTAACACTTTCCACCCACAATGAAGATCCCTTATGAGAGTAACGGGCAGCACATGTGCCTAAAAATCAAACGCCTGACATTGTTGGGTGGAACAAATCATAAAGATGCAATCTTGGCCGGGCACGCAAGGGGGATGAGAAATAATACGAGAAGTAGACGACCGGGTAAGCATGACCGCGATTTACCAAGCGTTGACATCGAAATATTCCTGATAGGCATGTTAATTAAACCACTTCATAGATTGAGGTCCTTGAGATCGAGGAAAAAGACTTACTTCTCCGAAGAATGTAACGACAACGGTCCTGTCGGCGAATTTTCGGCCAGCCAGGGCTCGCAACGCTTTCTGAGCTGATTCCGGCTTGTCGTACTTAACGTAGATCTTGCCCACGCCAGCATTCAGCCTAGGACCACTTGGTTTTGGTACTTTGAGTTCAAGAACTTGGCCGTATTTCTCGCATTCCTCTCTAACGTCCTCACAGATTTCTATATAGGTTGCGTCAGCAGGTAAATGTATGGGTAGTAATAGAAAAATAAGAGCATACCTTCATATTCGTCCGGGTCCATCAGTTCTTCTGGTGTGACCATGTTTAAGAGCTGCAAGACACGGCCTTGCTCAAGATCCGTCGAAGTTGTCCCGGCAAGCATAGACATAGCATTGACGCCCATCTCTAACCCAGATGCTTGTTGCACACCAATGCTAGCGCGTTGTACTTTTAGATGGTCGTCACCCAGCTCCATACCATTCAAACCTTCCACAGCAATGTCGGTAACATGTGGTTCAAGGTACTCACAGAATGCGATACCCTAGTTTAGTTAGGTTTGTATGCTAAAGATTAGAGAATGGCACTTACTCTCGATTGCTCTGTTTCAGAATCCTTGACCAGTACAAACGCCTTGAGATCTCCAAATGCAACAAGTAACTCTGTGACTTGGTCCTCGGTAAGGTATGCAGGGATGTGAGAGACACTGATTTTATTTGCTGTATCTTTGACCACGGTTGAGACAGTTCCTTCTTCATAGTCGGGATCCTCTCCTGCTGCTGGAACAATATAGTCTTTAGGCCTACGGATCGACAAGCCAGCCTGGTCGCCGTTGTGGGTGCCATTCGAAGTTTCCATATTATCATTATCTTCCATAGATATGCCATCCATAGCTAGTGCTACGGTAGCATCCTCTGCTGTCTTGAACTCAAGAAGAGCAAATACTCTATCTTTAGCGATCTGCGCAGAGATACAAGGATCGAGTCCTTGAACGACATTGAGGCCGTTCAATTGAAGGTTGAAGAAGTCAGTGAGGGATTCATCGGTTGCAGAGGGCGGTAGATTGTAGACAAGTAATCTCTTAGACTGTCGCGCATTCGAGGGTTTGAGGGCCGAGGCACTTGCTGAACCGGCAGGTTGGTTGATGAAGGCCTGGAGTCGACTTGGATCCATAGGTTGCTGGCGCGGAGCTCCAGGGAGTGGGAACATACCGGATAGTTTGGCCTGTTCCGCTGTGACGTTTTCGTAGCCGATGGGTTTGATGTCCCATTGGGTCATTCGTCTTTTTCGCTCTAGAATTGACACGGTATCGGTCAAATCTGGTGTTGGCTCTCTTTTCTTTGGCGGAGGACTCGCGCTCTTCTTTCTCTCTCTCCCTCCAAAACCATCGCGATCTCTCCTCCCTCTTCCACCCCGATCACCCCGTTCGTCAAAGAGGTCGCGGTCCCGTCGTGGTGGCCGCTCTTCTTCATCTCTCCTAGGTTCTCTCCTCGAAGATGCGCGATCTCGATCCCAGCCTCTGTCTTCACGCCTGTCCCGGCCAGCGTACCTGTCTTCTCGTTCCCGCTCTCTGTAGTCTCGACTGGAGGAATAACTGTCTACCTCGTACTCTCGACGAGAGCTCCGATGGCCAGGGGACCTCGAGCGGCGACGGCGATCACGGTCTCCACGGTCTCGTCGGTCCTCTCGGTCTCCGCGTGAAGACTACAGGAAATCGCAATTAGCGTAAGAGTCGCACAGTATTGCAAAGAGGACTTACAAAGTGAGAACGCGAGGAACCGTGTCGGCCACCATCTGCATTTATAGAGTTAGTACTGGAAGCTGGTTAGTAATGCTAAGAAGTAGTTCACCTCTTGAGTAGGCGTCGCCGTTCATGTTAAGGGCAGGTCAGTCTGCGCGTTCTGACGGGCTTAGTCGGTTGGTGCGGCTGGGTGGTAGCAGTAAAACAGCTGAAAAGCGCGCATATACGTTCCAAGAGCAGAATGCTCGTTCGGCACAACAGTGCGATAAATGTGAAGATGTGGATTGGGGGTTGGTGGAGGTGTTGCAGTCGAGAGGCTCTGCAAAACGGCTGGGCGAGATTTCGGCTCGAGTTTGATATGACCTAGCGCGAACTGGCCCCTGTTACCTCTTACCTCAGCAACATTCGACCGTAGAATCAATTAGCGGACATACGTATATCCGCAAGCGGATATCACTAACCTTTTTTGTCAAAAAGTTGATTCTATGGTGTTGACGGCTCGGCTGAGCGCCCGCTCAGTCGATGAGCCGCACGTGACACATACAACCCCCGTCGACATTCGCGAATGTTGACGGCCAAGCCTGCAGCCAAGTCGTGCACATATTCGAATGTCTTTACCCCCGCTAATTGAGTCGCTGATGCGCGCGTACTATTGGCCTATTGGCCTAGCCGTGCGCCATGTATTTACCCTATGCGGTAAGGTCACTCATTTGGTCGCTGAGCGGCCGGTAGGTATGCTTTCTCTACCTCTTTTCCCCGGTCTACATCTGCGTATATTTAAAAAATAGGAACCCCCCCTAGGGCGCCGCTTCTCCAGTGTCGTCCTATCTTAAAAATGGCGTCAATTAGTCGCGTAGAGATTAACGTCGCGAATAATGCTGAACTACGCGCCAACGCGCAGAGCATCCTCACCCTTACGCGTGCCGAGAGGCCTAAAAACACGTCTCTAAATTATAAGCCAAAGCAGAAGGAGTTTAAGGTAGGTAGCTAGGTGCTTTATGGAGTAGTATACTTATAGCTAACGCGTGTTTTTCTAGGCCTTTTGCAAGAAGAAGCAGTACTGCGACGGCGATACCGTTACGGAAGAAAAGCTACTCCTTTTCCTCGTTGAGGAGGTTACAGGCCGGCCACTAAAAGCGAAAAGCCGTAAGGTCAGCGACGACGTACCCCAGGACGAGACGCGGCTCTCCTGGCGCTCAGTTCGCGGCTACGTTACGGCCCTAACGGACCTCTACCGGGCGCAGAAGGCTATGGGGATAAACAGTCACCAGTCCCCGCGGGAGGATAACGTTAGGGAGTACCTAAAGATTCTACAACGGAGGGACGCGCAGCGGGAAAAGGACCAGTTCGCGGATAAGGGTAGAGACATACTGCTTAACGGATATACGGAGGACGAGTTCAAGAACGTCTGCCGCCAGCTATGGGCCCGCGGAGACTCCTCGCCAGAATGCTACCTCCGCACGCTTGTGGATATCCTGCTAGGCCACTATATGCTTACCCGCGGCGGCGACAGGCGCTCCGCCGAGATCTCAGACCTATTTACCTTTGAGTTTAAGGGCGAAGGCCCTACGCGCTATATGCCCCTAATATTTACTATACGCGCTAGTAAGTAGAACTAGTATAGCCGCCTTAAGACTATTAGGGCTCTATATAATAAGAAGCTGCTTATCTATATGCTTAGTGAGCTAGCTTTCTACCTCCTAAATTACTAGGACCTTAGCAATAAGTCGTTCCCAGACTTTAATAAGTGGTTAGTATAGTATAATATCCGCCTAATTAAGAGCAGCGCTGGGGACTGTAAGGCGGCCTTTTTATATAACTTATAGTGGGAGTAGGTTGCTAAAGCGTTCTAGTATATTAGCGTCTTCTTATAGAAGAAAACCTATATTAGATAAAGCGCTAGCGCTAAAATGGCAGAGCTAAAAGGGGTTAGTAAGGATTAGATTAGACGCGCTAGTAGGTAAAACTAGGAGTAGATAGTTAGCTACTACTTAAACTCGCTACCGCAGGAGTTTATATAGATAATGGCTGGCTATATACTGTAGATAGGCTGCTTTAAGATTTATAGGGTAAGCGTCGCCCCCCCTAATATATTACTATTGATAATCTAGCCAGAGCTAGACGTCTAGAAGGGTTGGTTTAGCCCTTAGGTTGGCTAAATTAATAACCTTGCGGCTATAGGCGCTATGAACCTCCTGTTTTACCTTTAGGAGGTTATCCTATAGGACTTAGTAGTCCTCTACAAGATGTTCTTAAGTAGCCCTATATAGAACTACCCGGCCGTCGAAATCGGACTCTGCACCTGTACGTGGTGACGGCTACGAACCTGGTCTTCGAAGTTCAGATCCAGAGCCAACGCAGAGACGTCGCACAGCGTGCGGACAGGACCTGGTGGTGGTTGTGGGCGTTAAGGGCGGTGGTGAAAATTTTTCGGATGGTGAGATCTTGAAAACCACTACTGTTGGCCCTCTATAGTACGACGACTACTACACTGTTCTCCTATCCAGGGCACCTGTACGATCCAACATGGATGCGCAGTTTTCGATAACATCCCTAAAAAAAAAACCCCGATGGAAAGCATCGATGACCTCACATTGACGAACGGACAAGCGCGAACGAACGAACGAATGAGCAAATATACGGCCCCTTCTAACCCCCAGGGCGATCGCCCGCGGAGTATGCGGTCACTCGCTATCATCTACCGAGTATTTAGCAGCCTGGATTGCGACCCATGGTTTTCCCTGTCTCCTTTCGACGGAGTGGTGACCCTTAGAAAGGGCCTAGCTGGGGCCTAGGCATAAAAGATACCCAAAATACAATATCCCGCTCGCTTGGTATTATAGTAGTTAATAGATAAATCCCCCTTACGCCTTCGATGGCCCTAGGGGGGGGGGAGGCATGGCGTATATGGCAATAGTCAATAAGAGATAGCATACGGGGGGTGGTTAAGATACAGGACACAACCATAAGCATACGGCAATTAATTAGCAAGGCCTAGCTAGGACATAGTGAACCCTAGCTCTGGATAAGCTAGAGAAGGAAGCAGTGGTTCCCAAGGAGTTCAAAACATCCAAGGAGGAGGACGTAGCTGCAGGCCCGCAGGGCCGCGGCTACGTGCAGGCATGGCAATTTGGGGTTTTTCATCCTACTAAGGTGGCTTATAGGGGTTTTCCTCCCCCAACTGTAGGGTTTTCTTCCTGTAAATTACAAGTTTTCCCCCTGTGACGGAGTAGTCTGCGTGGGCCAGATAGGATCCGTATCAGACGTTAATCAAAGAGTTACTACTATATAGAACTACCTTGTCTTTTAGCATAAGGCCTATCTACCCTTTATATAGAAGGTTGAAATCTACCTATAGTAGGAGGAAGAAGGCCCTAGCTAGCTATTAATACTCTATGTCACGGGACTCACTCGTTCTCACGTCTCTGCGCGTCTTTGACGTTCTTGACCCGTGCTCACGTTCGTCCCGAGACACCTACGCACGTTCCCCTACAACCCCTATTTATACCCGTACCTAGCACACGAAGACTCTTCTTCTTCATCCAATGTCTTTGTATCAACCACGCATAGTTGCGTGTACGTAGCCTTCTCAATTACTACCTCGTTTAGTGTATTGTATCCCGGCTCGTGCCTACTCCGTAACACTCTACTAGGCCGTGCTAGCTATTGCGGACTGCCTAAAGACTATAGATGCCCAAAATAACTAGAGAGTATATAAGAACAACTAGAGATCACGTAAGCTGTAGGCATTAATTAACCGTATAGCTAAGTCCTAGTGGGCGCAGTCTTTATAGCTTTAATTGCTTATATCTATTAGCCTTACCTTTTAGCTTAAGGTCCCTTTAGCCTAGCTACTAACGGCACGTCTACTAATAGTATGTCTACCGATGGTATATCTACTAGCGCCTCTATTTATTGCGGGATTAAGCTAGTATATATTAGCCTGGGTAAGCGCCATAGCTTTCCCTTTGCCAGCGCCGCCATAGCTATAGCTGCAGCCGCAGCTATAGTAGCAGCTGTAGTAAGGGCCTAAGTCTAAGCTTAAGCTTAAGCTCTAGCCTAAGTAGCCGCCTATATATTATATATGCCGCGTAGTAAAGTCTATACAGGCCCTTTAGCACAAGTAGACTAAGGGGCTTAGAGGTAATCCTTCTATAATAGCGCTAGATTCCAAATAGGGTAGTAAATAGCGGGCTAGCTGGCAGAGTAAGCTTTAATAGTACTTCCTATGGCTTAAGGTTATTAAGGAGATTAAAAGGGTTGCGTAGGCCTAAAGGGTTAGCGAGGAAGCGGCTATATAGTAGGTTAATCTATAGTAGGAGCTGTCACAGTGCTGTAATGCAAGTAGGCTAAATAACTACATTGTGGTATGAAGAGGAGAAGAAGATGGAAAGGGGGTATTATATATAAATAGTAGGGCCAGCCCGCCAAGGCGCTAATGGTGGGCTAGCCAACAGTAGGAAACAGTACGAGATAGTGTATAATAGGTTAGTGCCGTGACAGTACTCCCCTCCCCTAGAAGGTTTGGTCCCTAAACCAAACAAATAACTCTAAAAACAGGTAATGTGCGGGGGCTGGTTTTTGTCGCGAAGATATTAGTTCCGCTTACCGCCCTTAGCCGAGCTAATGGCGATTTTCTATCCCGGGGATGGAAAATCCTGATTGGTCAGTTTAGTAAATAAAGTCGGCAGAACTCTATACCGCCACCGGAATTGATCTGCGTGGCGTTTTGCGGCGTTCCTTGGCAAGAATCTAGCTAATTAGACAACTTTAACCGGCGGTTAAAGTTCCATAATATCTCAACCACCATAAATTAATATCGTGGTTGGCCATGACCTCGGCGTAACTTTTCCTTATCTCGTGCCCAGTCTGGGGGTCTGGGCTTCTTAGGGTGTTATTTGTGGAACTTATATAGTGCGCGCTTGTACCCTTTTAGGGACTTTTTGGGTTCCTAGGTTTCTTCGTTATAATACTTCCACTTAATATAATATGTTAGGCCATGCTCGTCTATTTGTTTATTATATATATTAAGGATCTTTTTAAATTCCTACTTGTCTGTGATGTTGCCATTATTGTCTCTTTTAGCTATCCTTTTTATAACATTACAACGTTCCTCTTTATTAATACGTGCTTGACTAGAGATCTCTTTAGGGAACTAGAGGCGGACTTTTAAAGTATAGAAAGACTTGTTAATGCGGATATAGTCTAGGAGGTTAACTACAACTACTCCTCTATAGGTAGCTAGGATGGGCCAGGGTCTGTCCTAGTTATTATCCCACTTCCTCTTAGGCTAGTTAGTCTTTATATTTTCAAGGCTAACCATAACTATGTTATCCTTTTTAAATATTATACCTTCGTCTCGTTTTATATTAGCGTTATCTTTATAGCGTCGCTAGGAGATATAAGCTAGGGCTTTAAGCTAGGTTAAGATGCGCTTAAAGCGGTTAGCAATAGTATTAGCTTATAGGTACTCCTTTTTTGCATATACAGACAGGGCTGATGGCTGGGGGCCCGCTGGTTTAACGCCCAGATATAGGTTGTAGCTATAGTTAGCAAAGAACGGTGAGATTCCCGTGGTCTTATTAATCTGGTTGTTTGTGGTAAACTTAGTAAGGGGGAGCTAATCTACCTAGTCGTCTTGGGTAAAGCTTATGAAGGCGCGTAGGTACTTATTTATTGCTACATTAATAATTTTGGTTTAGCTATCTGTTTTAGGGTGCTATGCGGAACTAGGGCTTAGGGTTACCTTTAGGCGCTGGTTTAGGCGACGCTAGAAGTTAGAAACGAATAAAGAGCCTCTATTAAAAACGATAGTATTTGGAGCGCCGTGTAACTTATAGACAGTGTGGATGAATGCTTTAACAAGCTCCTTAATATCTAGGCTAGTGACAGGAATAAAGTGTCTTATCTTTGTTAGGCGGTTAATAACGACAAAGATGTGTCTATATGTTTTACCGTTACGAAGGTACTTAGGCAGGTCGACGATGTGGTCAATGGAGATATCGGTCCACGGGCGGACTAGTAGTTCTAGTGGTTTTAGGAAACCGGGCGGTGCTAAGCGTAGGGTCTTTGTGCGGAAGTAAAGAGCGCAGTCTTTTATAAAGGTAGCCGTAAACTGTGAAATACCTGGCCACTAATAGGTTTGATTAAGGAGGTTTAGCGTCTTAACGCGGCCTGGGTGGCCCGCAGGACCTGAACTGTGCGTGCGGTATATGACTTCTAGTTGGAGTTTAGGTGAATTAGGGACAAATACTTAATTTCTATAGTAGATTAGGCCGTCGATAATTAAACATTCGGATTTATTATAGCGGAGTAACTTCCTAATCTGCTTAGGCCAGTGATGTGCTTTACGGCCTTCCTATTCGCGTAGCGCAGCTAATATATCCCTAGCGAGTTTATTCTCCTTGTAGGCATTCTTAATAAGCTCCTTAAGGGGTTTTTTCTTAGGCTCTGGGTCTATTACTATAATAAAGTCTTTGACGCTCTAGTCTTAGGATTTGCTCAGTAGCTCTTCTAGAATAGCGGGGTTAACTTTTTTTTATAGTAAGACAACGCGGTCTTAGTGTCGTAGACGTTTGTTACCAGCATTAGCAGGTGCTACGCCTAGGAGACGGCTAAGAGCGTCTAGGATTGTGGCTTTGGTGCTAGGCCTATAGGTAATAACAAAGTTAAACTAAAAGAGGAACTTAGCCTATTAAACTTGGCGCTAGTTCAGTTATTTCGTTGTTATAAAGGTCTGGAGGTTCTTATGGTCCATAATAATCTTAAACGGTTGCTTGGTTCCTTATAGTTTAGGGCGCCATTCTTCTAGTGCTTTTATAATTGCTAGGAGCTCCTTATTATATATCTTATAGTTACATTCTGGGGCAGAGTGCTTGGCAGAGAAGAATGCGACTGGCTTAAGTTTGCCATCTTTGCTAGCTTAGTAAAGCACTCCTCCTAAAGCCTAGTTTAAGGCGTCTGTCTCTACTACGGTTTTTTTTGTGTAGTCGTAGTATGCTAGGACCGGTGCTGTGGTGAACGCTGTCTTTAGTGTCTAAAAGGCTTGTGCTTAATTAGGGCCCTATAACTAATTGGTACTCTTCTTTAGTAGCCTAGTTATGGGTTTAACAACTATAGAGTAGCTTTAGATAAATTGTTAGTAAAAGTTCGCGAAGCTAAGAAATTGCTATAGTTCTTTAATTAATGTTGGGTCCTTCTATTTCTGTAAGGCCTGCACCTTCTTAGGGTCTATAGTTATGCTATTAGTTAAGATAATTAAGCCAAGATATTTTGTTTTAGTAGCATAAAACTTAGACTTATTAATGTTAATCTATAGTCCGGCGTTGCTGAGTCTCTGGATAACTTTATTTACATATTTAGTGTGCTTAGTGCGTGTTTTAGAGAAGACAAGGACATTATTAAGGTAGGCAGTGCAGTAGTTATTAAGGGCGTTGTGTAAAATATAGTTAATATAGTTTTAGAATGTGGCGGGCGTATTATAGAGACCAAACGGTGTAACTAATATTTTATAGAGTCCAAACCGGGTGATGAATACTATAAGCCACTTATAACCTTCCGCAATCTAGATCCGGTTAAACACAGCAATTACGTTAAGCTTAGTAAAGTACTTGGCACTATAGAGTGCATTAAGTGTCTCACGGATTAGTAGCAATGGGTACCAATTCTTAATAGTAACTATATTTAGGCCTTGGTAGTTATAGTAGATTCGCACGCCACCACCAAGTTTCGCAGCAAGGAGAAGTAGTACGGCGGCTAGTAAGGTTAATTTGCGGATAAAACCCTTATCCAGCATCTTGTTAATCTATTTCTTTACATAACTAAGTTTAGTGGGTGAGAGTGGTCTGTTCTTATAATATAGGGCCTGCTTTCCAGGTATAATCTCAATTTTATAGTCCCATGGTTGGTAAGGGGGCAGCTTGTCTATATTCTTAGGGAGGAAGTGTTTAATATATTCGCGAAACTCTTTTAGTAAGCGTTATAGAATATCTTTATAGGTTAATCCTGGTTTGCCTTTTAGGAATTTCTTAATATCAGTATTAACTATCTTTTAGCGTAGAAACTTAGGCTTGGTTTTTAGGTTTGTCTTAAGGAAGTTATAAAAATAAGGGGGTAGCGCTTTGCGGGCTTCCTTTATTATATAGTCGCCTTCTACTAGCCGGCGGAAAGATCTTTCTAATAGGTTTAGTACTTCTATTAGGCCTATAGGCAGCTCTTTAAGCAGCTATTAGTGTTCTTCTTATTTAACTAGTTCTACTAGCTCCGCTATATAGATCCTTATCACCTTTACGTCTTTTTGTTTACAGAACTGGGTGAAATTAACGGTATAAGTGTATCTAATGTCGTCTAGGTTGGGGCGTATCTAGTTCTCTAGTGCTACGGCTGGGCTAGCACGGCTCGGTCGGCCCAGGGGGGCGGAAATAAGGCGGCGGCCCTGCACGGTACGCGCAGGAGATAGGTATAAGGTTGGGCGTTGCGGGAGGGAGGTCTTAATTGCTCTGGTTTCGGTCTTGGCTATAACATCTTTAGCTGTTATATATGTGGTTACATGTATGTATAGCAAATAACTTAAAGTTGGGTGTCTTGTTAGCTGACCTAGGTTAAGTGGGTGTATATAGGGGACTTATAGTTCTGGCGGTGTTTGTTTTTTTGGGGATAGGGTAGTAGTCCAGTCTTCTAGGATCTCCGCTTTGTTTATTACGTATATTAGGTTACTAGTGTTAGGCACCTCTTTTACTATCGGCTAATAGTATCTAAGCGTTGGCCTTGCGATGCGTCTACATAGTGCTACTTGGTCACAATCGGGAATGTGCCATGGGAGATAGTTATAGGTATAGTAATTAGAGTTAAACTTAAGCTCTAGAGCGGGGAAGTCTGCCCTTAGGTTGTGTTTTTTAAGCCAGGGCATTCCAAGAATTACTAGTATAGAGGGTGATAATTTCGTAATATAGAAAAGCATAGATTCTATATAGTAGCCAATTATCATTTTTGCTATAAAGTAGTGGGTAATAAAGCTGGATAGGAGTCCGTTAGTAAGGCGGAGTGGTTTTAGGACTAGGAGTTTTTTTATTGTAATATTGTGCTTTTTTATAAGTAAGTCTTCGTCTGTAAATGCTGGTACTGTACTACTGGTGTTAATGAGGCTTACTATTTTAATGAAAACTTATAGAAGTGGGTTGCGTAGTAAGGAGAGGTAGATCTAAATAAGAATAGTATTTCTATTGTTATTTGCTGTTCTAAGGTTAAGTGGTAGTTAACTTAGAACAAGGTTTAACTAATCTAGTAGTATAGATTTAATCCTTTTATCCTCCTCCCCGTATGGTTCTAACCCTTAGAGGCAACTTAGTCCAAGGGTTGGCCTTTTAATAACTAACTTATGGGGCTTAGCTAGTGGCTATAGTCTTGGCTAGTATGCCCTAACGTATTGGTCTCCAATAGTATATATATGCTAGAGGGTATTTTACCAATAATATAGCCGGTTTTATAATTAGTAGTAACACAGAGCACTTATTTATAGTTTGCGTATAGGACTATCAGCTAGGGCTATATTAGGGAAGGCTATTATAGGGGTAGGTTTCTGTGTCCAAACTTACGTCCTTATCCATAGTTACCGTTTTGGTTGCCATCCCCTCTGCTAAAGAATCCGCCGCGGCTAGGAGGGGGTTGGCGCGGTGGCATTAGGAGGGGATTTGGGTTTGCCCTAGGGTTATAAGCATCTTTCCAGTGGCTAGGTTAACCATATGCTATATAGAGTCTGTTATCCATATGGTGTCTTTAGACGTTATTAGGGAGGCTACTACTACCGCTACCAAATTTAACGGCGTTGAGGTCTATTAGGTTATTCTATAGTACCAGTGCTAAGGTATTATTATTAGGTAATATAGGTTGATAGCCACTAGCGGTACTTGGCTTAGCGGTATTTAGCTTTATATGGTGGGCATAGTTCTGTAGGTTATAAGTAAATATATCCATCTACTTACTCCAGCCTTTATAGTCAGCATCGCTGATCTTGCGGCTAAGGGTAAGGGCTAGGTCTTTTATCTTTAGTAAAATATTCTTTTTAAGTAAGTCTACTTTTTGTTCCTTAGTCTTGTTTGCTTTAATTATTAACTTATTAAGCTCTGCTTTTTAGGACCAGTAGTTACGCTTACCCTAGCTTAAGGTATCTAACTTATTTTTGGCCGCTTGGGTTATATTAATGGTCTTATAGTGCTTCCTTATATATACGAGCATAGACTCTTAGTCAAAGAAGGTCCATTTACTTAAGTTATTTAGGTATATGCGTAGTATATCAAGGCCATGCTTAATATAGTTATAGGCCTTATCTGTTAGCATGTCTGACATGTAGAGGATTTCGTCCATTGGAGTCTTAAAGCACTTTATATCTCTCTAGAAAACGCCTTGGATCTTCATTTCCTATATCTTAAATTTTTCTTGTTTTTTAATTGGTGATCCCTTGCTATTAAATAGGGTTAGATCTTTTACTTTACGCTTTTTTCTATAGGGCTTAGTTAGAAGAGGGGAGCCAGTAGCTATATTCTTCTTGGCAATGGTTTAGGTGAGTATAGTAATCTAAGAGCTTAGACTTTATATGGTCTTAGTGTATGCAAGAGCTTATTATTCGTTTTATTATATACATGGTTCGAGCGTCTTAAGAGAGTTAATTCTATGCTAAGCTTCTTTAAGTTAAGACTTTATAGTTCGGCCTTTATTATAGACGGCTTAGAGGCCGTTCTTAACGCTAGTTAAAAAGGTTATATATATGGAAAGGTGCTAAAAGGTTCCTGCCATATTAAGGTCCTTAGGGTACTCTGGGCCATTCCTAATTGCCCAGGCAATGTAGGTGTGGGAGGTATTAAAGAGGCAGGCAAGCGCTTCGCGTAGGTTCATTAACAGGGTATTATCCATATTATGGTCGCCCATTTTAAGGGATCTAGGTAAGGCAATTAAAATCTATAAGGCTAGCTATAATGCTAAGATTGTCTATAACTGTACTAAGATTATCTAAGATTATACTAAGATTATCTAGGACTATACTAGGGTTGTCTGGGACTGTGGTATGGTGTTGTTGGTCGCGCCAGGTCGCGATTACACTGGGAAAACGGAGACAGTATACTTAGAAAGAGGGAAAAAACAAAGGTCACGATGGGGCGCAATTAGAGATACCACAAACTGTCACAGTGCTGTAATGCAAGTAGGCTAAATAACTACATTGTGGTATAAAGAGGAGAAGAAGATGGAAAGGGGGTATTGTATACAAATAGTAGGGCCAGCCCGCCAAGGCGCTAATGGTGGGCCAGCCAACAGTAGGAAACAGTACGAGACAGTGTATAACAGGTCAGTGCCGTGACAGGAGCAGATGTAGTACTTGCTAGATTAGCTTTATAAATGGCTTTAAGTAGGTAGAAAAGCTGTTAAATAGTATATATCTCTAAAATACTAAGTCTTTTATTAAAGCCTTTGTCTATAGCCCCTTAGGGACTTATTTTAGTATGGTATAAGTTTAGTGGGGTACTTGTATAATGGCGGCGCCTAACTTAAAATATAAATATCTTTATTAACCTATGGCTAATTTTTACTATTCTAGTGCGAGCAGAGAGCTCTTAACCAGCTCTATATATAGCGCTTAACGGGTGTTAAGAGCGTAGCGTTACTGGCAATTATAGGTTAATCGTGGACATGGGGTAATATCTATATACGCTAAACGCATAGGCCTCTTTGCCTGCAAAATCTAACTTAGCTACTAATTTAGCTACATAAATTAAACCGTGGACATACTATTAGTGTTAATGGCTTGGCTAAGCGCCTAATAAGCTACTAAGCCGCACGTGATATATATAACCCCTATTAACATATATAAATATTAACAACTAAGCCTATAGCCAAGTTATATATATATTTAAATATCTTTACCCCCGCTAATTAAGTCGCTAATACGCGTATACTATTAGCCTATTGGTCTAGCTGTGTGCTATATATTTACCCTATATAGTAAGGTTACTTATCTAGTCGCTAAGCGGCCGGTAGGTAAGGTAGGTATACTTTCTCTACCTCTTTTCCCTAGTCTATATCTACGTATATTTAAAAAATAGGAACCCCCTTTTAGGTGCCGCTTCTCTAATAGCGTCCTATCTTAAAAATGGCGTTAATTAGTCGCGTAGAGATTAACATCGCGAATAATACTAAACTACGCGCTAACGCGCAGAGTATCCTCACCCTTATGTGTGCTAAAAGGCCTAAAAATATATCTTTAAATTATAAGCTAAAGCAGAAGGAGTTTAAGGTAGGTAGCTAGGTACTTTATAAAGTAGTATACTTATAGCTAACGCGTATTTTTCTAGGCCTTTTATAAAAAGAAGCAGTACTATAACAGCAATACTATTATAGAAGAAAAGCTACTCCTTTTTCTTATTAAGGAGGTTATAGGCTGGCCACTAAAAGTAAAAAGCTATAAGGTTAGCGATAATATACCCTAGGATAAGACGCGGCTCTCCTAGCGCTTATTTTACGGCTATATTACAGCCCTAATAGACCTCTACTGGGCGTAGAAGGCTATAGGGATAAATAGTCACTAGTCTCCGCAGGAGGATAATATTAGGGAGTATTTAAAGATTCTATAATAGAGGGACGCGTAGTAGGAAAAGGACTAGTTTATGGACAAGGGTAGAGATATACTGCTTAATAAATATATAGAAGACAAGTTTAAGAACGTCTGCCGCCAGCTATAGGCCCGTAGAGACTCCTTGCTAAAATGCTACCTCTATACGCTTGTGGATATCCTACTAGGCCACTATATACTTACCCGCGGCGGCGATAGGCGCTCCGCTAAGATCTTAGACCTATTTACCTTTAAGTTTAAGGGTAAAGGCCCTACGCGCTGTATGCCCTTAATATTTACTATATATACTAGTAAGCAGAACTAGTATAGCCGCCTTAAGACTATTAGGGCTCTATATAATAAGAAGCCGCTTATCTATATGCTTAGCGGGCTAGCTTTCTATCTCCTATATTACTAGGACCTTAGCAATAAGCCGTTCCCGGACTTTAATAAGTGGTTAGTATAGCATAATATCCGCCTAATTAAAAGCAGCGCTAGGGACTGTAAGGCGGCCTTCTTATATAACTCGTAGTGGGAGTAGGTTACTAAAGCGTTTTAGTATATTAGTGTCTTTTTATAGAAGAAAACCTATATTAGATAAAGCGCTAGCGCTAAAATAGTAGAGCTAAAAGGGGTTAGTAAGGACTAGATTAGACGCGCTAGTAGATAAAACCAGGAGCAGATAGTTAGCTGTTACTTAAACTTGCTACTATAGGAGTTTATACAGATAATGGCCGGCCATGCGCCGTAGATAGGCTGCTTTAAGATTTATAGGGCAAGTGTTGCCCCCCCTAATATACTATTATTAATAATCTGGCTAAAGCTAAATATCTAGAAGGGTTAGTTTAGCCCTTAAGTTGGCTAAATTAATGACCTTGCGGCTATAGGCGCTATAAACCTCCTGTTTTACCTCTGGGAGGTTATTCTATAGGACTTAGTAGTCCTCCATAAAATGTTCCTAAGCAGCCCTATATAGAACTACCCTATCTTATAGCATAAGGCCTATCTACCCTTTGTATAGAAGGTTAAAACCTACCTATAGTAAGAGAAAGAAGGCCCTAGCTAGCTATTAATACTCTACTAGGCCGTGTTAGTTATTACGGACTGCCTAAAGACTATAGACGCCTGGAACGACTAGAGAGTACATAAGAATGACTAGAGATTACACGAGCTATAGGCGTTAATTAACTGTATAGCTAAGTCTTAGTAGGCGTAGTTTTTATAGCTTTAATTGCTTATATCTAGTAGCCTTACCTTTTAGCTTAAGGTCCCTTTAGCCTAGCTACTAATAGCACGTCTACTAATAGCACGTCTACTAATAGTATATCTACTGGCGCCTCTATCTATTATGGGATTAAGCTAGTATATATTGGCCTAGGTAAGTGCTATAGCTTCCCCTTTACTGGCGCTACCGCAGCTATAGCCGTAGCCGCAGCTATAGTAGTAGCTATAGTAAGGGCCTAAGTCTGAGCTTAAGCTTAAGCTCCAGCCTAAGCAGCTGCCTATATATTATATATGCCGCGTGGTAAAGTCTATATGGGCCCTTTGGCGTAAGTGGACTAAGGGGCTTAGAGGTAATCCTTTTATAGTAGCGCTAGATTCTAAATAGGGTAGTAGATAGCGGGCCGGCTAGTAGAGCGAGCTTTAATAGTACTCCCTACGGCTTAAGGTTATTAAGGAGATTAAAAGGGTTGCGTAGGCCTAAAGGGTTAGCGAGGAAGCGGCTATATAGTAGGTTAATCTACAATAGGAGTAGATGTAGTGCTTGCTAGATTAGCTTTATAAACGGCTTTAAGCAGGTAGAAAAGCTATTAAATAGTATATATCTCTAAAATACTAAGTCTTTTATTAAAGCCTTTGTCTATAGCCCCTTAGGGACTTATTTTAGTGCGGTATAAGTTTAGTGGGGTACTTGTATAATAGCGGCGCCCGACTTAAAATATAAATATCTTTATTAACCTATGGCCAATTCTTACCATTTTAGTATAAGCAGAGAGCTTTTAACTAGCTCTACACATAGCGCTTAACGGGTGTTGAGAGCGTGGTGTTACTAGTGATTGTAGGTTGACTGTAGATATAGGGTAACATCCATATACGCTAAGTGTATGGGCCTCTTTGCCTACAAAATCTGACTTAGCTGCTGATTTAGCTATATAAATTGAACTATGGATATACTATTGGTATAAGAGGCCCGGCTGATCCTCGGTTAGCTGGAAAATTATATGTTTAGCCAGCCACCTGAGGCAGATTCGACGATCTCTATAGCGTCACGAGCGCCAAGCTAAGAAAATACGCGTATTAAGGACCACCCGCTAATTAAGCCGCTGATGGACGCCAACCACATAGTAATTAGGGCCATTAAGGCCCTAAGTATATATAAAAAAGTCCTCCCTACCTAATCCTTAATCGCGGCAGCACGTCTACTATTATACCTACTATATAAAATAGTGCTAACTAACTGCGTAAAGATTAATATTGCTAATAATGCCGAATTACGCGCTAACGCACAGCATGTCCTCGCCCTTATGCGTGCCACTAGGCCTAAGAATATATCTTTAATATATAAACTAAAGCAGAGAGAGTTTAAGGTAAGAAGGATATAATACCCCTATTATGCCCCGCGGCTAATATATTGTCTAGCTTTAGGCCTTCTATAAATAAAAGCAGTACTATAATAGCGATACTATTACAGAGAATAAGCTACTCCTCTTTCTTATTAAGGAAGTTATATACTAGCCCTTAAAAGGGAAAGGCTGTAAAGCTAATAGTAATATACCCTAAGAGAAGACATGTGTAACGTGTCCTGCCCTTACGTCGCCACATAGGCCAAAAGATATAGAGTGCTTGCGAACTTATCACAAGCGCGGCGGGATCCAATATATATACTCTTACAACACGTCTCTTATAGCGGTTAGTTTATAGCTATATTACCACTTTAACAGACCTCTATTGGATATAGAAAGCTATAAAAATAAATAGCTACCTATTTTTATAGGAGGATAGCGTTAGGGAGTACCTAAAGACGCTATAGTAAAGGGACACGTAGCGTAAGAAAGAGCAGTTTGCTAATAAGGGCAGAGATACCCTCCTTAACAACTATACTAAGGAGGAGTTTTAAAGTATCTACCGCAAGCTTTAGACTAGGGGCGCTATCTTATTTATAGAGTGCTACTTCCGCATACTTATTAATATCCTACTAGGCCACTATATACTTACCTATAGCAGCAATAAACGCTTTACTAAAATCTTAAATCTATTTACTTTTAAGTTTAAGGGTAAGTGTGACGGTGCTAGAGCGTGTTACCTACTACTTTGCCGTTTCCTAGGCAATCTAAGGCAATCTACGGCAATCTGCGGCAATCTGCCGTTTTTTTAGGCAATTTGCCGTTTTCTAGGCAATCTGCTAAATCCTACTATATTCTGCCAAGTTGCTATTAGCTTACTTACTACTAGCGCCTTAATGACCTTTTATATATTACTAGTCTCTACCAGTTTTCTCCTTCTCCTTAGCTTAGTATTCTTATATAGTAGCAATCTACAAGCTTTAGTTTAGAAGCATTTATATAAGCCTGTTATATTATACTAAGCTCTCCCTATATTACCTAGGAAGGCCTTAATAATATCCTACTCTAAAAAGAAGACCTTTGTCTATAACAATACGTTAACGCGTTATACTCAGATATTAAAAAACCCATACTACTATGCCTGAGAAGGCCCTAATAATATCCCAATTTATAGGCTAGACTATACTTAACCTGCATACCCAAAAGAACCCTAGAATTAAAACTAAATTATATAATTCCAATAAATCTTAGGAAGCCAATAATGGCACCTAAAGCGAGCTTATTTAAAAGACCTGCCTCTACTTAAGAGGAACACAAGATCTAGTTAGGATTAGAAATTAAAGATAATAATAATATTACAAATATATATAAGCAGATTCGTGCCCTTACAGCTAATTAGAAGGTTAATTATCTCTAAGCTTAAAGTATATAAGAGACTCTAAAGGAGATCCTAGAAAGCCTTACTGCCCTATAAAATAGCCTAGCCTCCCCTTTATAAAGCCTTAGTTAACCCATTTACTTAACCAAATATAATATACTAGAAAGTATGGATATAATAATAAAGCAATTAAAGTCCATTAAGCTCCCCAACCCCCTACTATTATTAGACGGCATAGACCTAACCTTTAAGAACTGGAGAATCTAGGTGCAAGGAAAGCTTCGTATTAACTATAACCATTTCCCCTCTAAAGAAGCTAAAATACTCTACCTCTTTAGTTAAACTATTGGGGATGCCTAGTAATACCTCTAGGCCAAGTTTAAGGACAAGTTACCTGTTTGGTTTATATCTGTTAATAAGATAATATAGTACCTGGCTGCTATTTATATTAATCCAAATAAAGTATAGGATGCCCGTTATAACTATAATCGCCTAATAATAAAACCGAACCAACCCTTTACTAAGTTTTAAACTTAATTTTTATACCTAACAGGCGAAGGCCAGGTTCCTCCTAGGAACTACCGTTTAGACCTATATAATAAGCTAACGGTCTAACTATAGGAGAAGATTGCAGTAGCCTTAGACAACCTACTAACCTACCAAAGACTCGCAGCCTAATATTTATTGCTGGATTTAGAACTAAAATAAATTAATGCTTGTTCTAACTAACTAAAGAAGTCCTATAGTAACTGGAACCTATCCACTACACCAATGGGAGCTAGTGTTGGAAGATAAACTATAACTGCCCTTACACTAAAAGTGGTTATAACTACCTACTCGCGAGCCTTGTTTAAATCGCTATATACTATACCTTTAGCTAATGCTCGTCGCAACACCCTAATTAACCCTGCCACGGTTATATACTTTAATTGCGGAAAAAATGGTTACTTTATTATATCCTGCCCAGAGCTAAAGGATATAGGTAATATTAAGGAAATAGAGGAAGATAAAACGTCTAATAAGTTAGGAAAAGAAGAACCCTAGGGAAAGACTCCCCCCTAGGGTATCCTATTAATCTTAAAGAGATTAATCTAAGTTAGCTAATAGGTGGCAAATACTTTATAGTTCTATATATAGTATCTTAAAATAGATATAGAGTTAATATAACTGTCCTTGTTAACACTAGAGTAAATAGCTTTGCCTTTATAAATACTACTTATATAAATAATATTGCTAAGTTCTTAAATATAAATGCTACCTAACTAAAGAAGCCTATTTAAGTAAAAGGCTATAACAGCTAAGCTAGTAAGCCGGTTACCCATGCCTTAAAGCTATATATTGCTATTAATAGACAACGCCAGTTTAGTATCCCCTTCTATATCCTAGACCTAGGGTCCCATAATATAATCCTTAGCTAAAAATAGATGTCCTACTTTAATATTTAGCTGAATATTTAATAAAGACAGTTTATCTGGCTAGAGAATAGACCGAAGTTACCCTCCTTTATTAGGGAAATCCGTACTAACTATAAGATATTAACCGTAAAGGCCGACCCTACCCACTAATAGAATATTAGGGACCGTAACCTAGCCTTTGCTTAAGAAGGTGCCTGCTATAAGGCTGGCAAGAACCCTATACTAATAAGGATACTCCCCTAAAGGACTGCAGTTAAGAAGGACTCTACTTACAGAAGTAGAATAGATAGTAATATAGACGACTTCTAAATTACGGAAATCCGGCTAATAGGGAAGAGGACATACCAATAGGACGTAAAGGATAACCTTTAGAAGATGTAATAAGAGCTAAAGGGAGTAAAGATAACGCTAATACGCTAAAGGCCCCTAAGGCCGCAGACACCCCTACTATTATATAACTCCCCTATAGTAGATATCGCGGCAATTAGCGCCATAGGTTTTTACTTTAATATGTATCAAAAGGATAATAAGGTCTTTATAACTAGCTTATACAAAATTAACTAGATTATTAATAAGAAGGAAGAAGGGCTAGTAGAGAAAACTAACAAGGAGCTAGTTAAGCGCCTCCTCCCTATATACCTCTTAGACCATAGAGACGCGTTTTTAAAAGTAGCCTTAAACACGCTACCCCTATACCAAACCTATAATTATAAGATTTAACTAGAGGCCGATAACCCTCTAGGCTATAGCCCCTTTTACTAGCAAATTATAGAGAAACTAAAAGTAACTAAATAGTACTTAATCAATAACCTCTATAAGGGGTTTATTAAGCCAAGTTAGGCCCCTTTTACTTCCCCTATTCTATTTATAAAGAAACCTAATAAAGGCCTCCACTTCTACATTAACTATTAGAAACTAAACGCTATTACTTAGAAAGATTGCTACCCTTTCCCCCTAATTAATAAGACCCTTACACATTTAAGCTAAGCTAAAATCTTTACTAAGCTTAATATCTGCTAAGCTTTTTACTAAATTAGGATAGACCCTATATTAGAGAACCTGTAATAGTTTACCAGCACTACGCTAAGACACAAGATCGTCGCCTGAGAGGCTCCAAGACATGATCGACGCTACCCTCGTATGTCTTGGATACGGTCAAATATTGAGTCATAGACTATGGAGTTCCGGGTCTACTTTCATGTATTTAGTTCACTTGATTTCCATAGATTTACAATAAAGTCGCTTATTTAATTCTTCCACACTTGCACTGTTACAGTTATAAGCCCGGCTTGCACTCCTAGATCGCACTACCTGCTAACTAATTAATTGGATTGCACTACCTGTTGCACTATCTATTAAGCAGTTAATCTACTACCTTATTTAAGAAGTCACTACTTCTACCACCTTTATAAGTGTCTTGAGCTTCTTTAAATACCAAAACCAGTCTACAGTTATTACTACAGACGCTCTACTAAAACTAGTCTACAGCTATCACGCTATAGACGTCTTCTACATATAACCAGTCTACAGCCATTATACTACAGACGTCCTTTACCGCAACCAGTCTACAGCTACTACGCTACAGATGTCCTCTACCACCACCACTACTAGTTAAACGGACGATTAAACCTAACCAATAAACAAACTAACAAATTAAATTGTTAAAATAAGGTTTCGCCAAGACGCTAACCTAGGACCCTGCTTAACCTATTAAAATCCTAAAAATAATGACCACGAGCGAATCAAAAATTAATATTATCCTTAACCAGCCATCTGATTGGATGTAATGGTTCTTTATTATTTAAGACACTGCTAAAACTAATAAGGTATAGCAGTATATCGACCTATTAAAGAAGAAAGACGAGCTTCTAAAGCTAGAACCTCCGAATTGACCTATACTAAAAGACGTACTTCCTACTGCTACCTTAATAGCTTAACTAGACCAAATTAAGCTTACTATATATAATCAACTCTATGCAGAATACAAGGACGATCTCCGCATATATTAAAAGCGAGAACAGGCTATTAGCGATATTAGTAACTATATCGTTTGATTAATATTGGTATCCTACCTTCTACTTATTAATGGCCTTGATATGGTACACGAACGGCTTTAAGCACTTAAGAAAGCACTAGCCCCTACTACCTTAGGTTAAAAGCACGACGTTCTTAATCAATACACGGCTTTTAAGGCCTATAATCCAAATTAGAGCATTAAAAAATGGTTAAACAACTAGCGGAATGTCTATAAACTTGCGGAGCAATTGGAGCTTCCAGACGTACAGGGATTTAGACCCTACTACAATTTTGTACAAGCCATTAAACCTATCTCTTCTAGTTTCGCAGGAGCACTAGAAGTAGATTTTATTAGGAAAGAACAGAAGGATAAAGACGCACCATCTATTATTGATCTCATTGAGGAATTTAAGGAACACTACCGTATGCAGCAAGTATCTTCTACTACTACTACTACTGCCAATTACTCTGCATTTACAACCCTTTAAAACAATTCAAATTTAAGGTGGAATAAGGAATGTATATGTGGCCTCGTATATTAATATAATAACTGCTACTATATCGTTAAGTATAAGCGCCCTTAAGGATGGAGACCAAGGGCAGACATTTAAAAGAAAATAGATAAAATGATCTTATCTATACATTAGGTTAACCCCATAATTAAATAGATTTAAAAAGAAGAACTAGAAGCAAAGAATATAGGAACAATTGATTTTAATTCTAAAACCAGCCTAGCTTCTACAACTCTGACCTATAATGCTGCCGCGTTTAGTACTGGTTAAACTCCGTTTAAACTCTAGAACACCTAGATACTTAACCCTGGCATAGATACGCACGTCTACAACAATAAAGAAGACTTTACATTCTCCTACTTAGCAGTAGAAGACGACTACCTAATTACTAGCGGAAATTTTAAAAAGATTTAAGCCTACAGAATAGTAACTATTACTATTAATACACCTACTGGGAAGTTAAAAATGAAGCTATCCTATATAGCACTAGTACCCACCATATTTATAAATATTATAGCACTCTTAAGAGCTACTAATAATGACATCTATTTTAACTTAGGATGAGATGTGCTCTACTATCTAGCAACTAGCGAAATAGTCTGCTATGCGAAATAACTAGGGGGCTACTAGGCACTAATGTATAGAGAGCCTATAAGTACCCTAGATTTAACTTAGTTAATATTTTTAACCTCTAAGAGATACCAGCCTACAACGGCATTAAATATAACGACTATGTTGTCACTAGATCTGCGTACATTGGCACCAGATCCGCCTACATTAGCACCAGTTGCAATAACCGCAATATTAATAACGTCTATAACGTCACCAGAGTCATTAAATATAGCGCAGCCAGTAGCCTGTACAAGGAAGATAACCTATTGAAGATATAAGATGTAATTTAAATCAGGAAATAAACTTCATAAGCACCTAAGAAAGAGCTGTGAATACACCCAGCAGCAACGAGAGACTTGGTTAAATATAATGGCTTTATCTAGAGCCTTACTAGAAGCACTATGTGCAACACCATTAACGGCTATATCTAAAGCCTCACCATATTAAATGACGACACAGTCGCTTAACTAGATTCAAATATCTACCTCAGGTTCCACCCCGAGCGTCCTCCTTAGTTATAGCTTAAATGCTACCCTAAGCGTCTCCTCGGCTATAGATTAAATGACTACCCTAAGCGTCTACCCTAAGCACAGATTAAAAGGATCTACCTTAAGCACAGATTAAAACACCACACCAGAATTAAACACCTCACCACAAGGACTTTAAGACGATATCTTAGATACAATTAAAGCAATTCTAATTCAACCAAGTAGTTCACCAGAACCGTTAAATACAGCTCCATATGCTAACGAAATCTTGGTTAAACCTTCTGCCGACCTTACCCTACCAGAAGGATCAAACCAAATTCAACGTCAAGCGTATAGCACCATTGCCCTACCCTTCGCCGCTTTAAAATTGTATCTAAATTTCCTATTTTTGGCACAGTTTTTACCATTATTTTATTTTCTATAGCTTTGACTACACCGTCAAATCTAGGGGGGTGTGTAATAGTTCACCAGCACTACGCTGAGATACAAGATTGTCGCCTGAGAGGCTCTGAGACATGATCGACGCTACCCTCGTATGTCTCGGATACGGTTAAATATTGAGTCATAGACTACAGAGTTCCGGGTCTACTTTCATGTATTTAGTTCACTTGATTTCCATAGATTTACAATAAAGTTGCTCATTCAATTCCCACACTGCACTGTTACAGAACCTAACGATGTTCTATACCCGCTACAGTTCTTACAAATATAAAGTTCTTCCTTTTGGACTAACAAATAGGCTAGCTACGTACTAACGGTATATAAATAATATTCTTTTTAACTATCTTAATAAATTCTGTACAGCATACCTAGACGACATTCTTATATACTTAAATAATAAACTTAAGCACCAAGTTTACGTTAAAAAGGTCCTAAAGAGACTGCGGAATACAGGCCTATAAGTCAATATTAAAAAATATAAATTTAGAGTAAAAAGAACAAAGTACCTTAGGTTTATTGTTAGTATAAAAGGAATTAAAGTTAACCCTAAAAAGGTAGAGGTAATATATAACTAGAAACCCCCTTATACAATAAAAGGCATCTAGTCCTTTCTCAGCTTCTATAATTTTTACTATTAGTTTATCCATAATTATAGGGTTATAGCTAAGCCTCTTATACAACTAACTAAGAATAACACGCCTTTTGTTTTTAACGACAGCTATATAGAAGCCTTTAAGCAGTTAAAGAAACAACTTATCTCCTCCTTAATTCTCCATTACTATAACCCAGACCTAGAATTAATGCTAGAAACGGATACGTCCAATAGAGTAGTAACAGGTATTCTCTCACAGCTATACCTAGATGGCAAGTAGTACCCTATTACGTTCTTCTTAAAGATAATAGCTCTAGCTAAGTATAACTATAAGGTACATAACAAGGAAATACTGGCTATTATATAATTATTATCCCAGTGGCGCGCAGAGCTTAAAAGCATAGACTCTTAAATTAAAGTCTATACTAATTATAAAGCCCTTAAGTATTTTATAATAACAAAGCAGCTTACCGGTTAATAGGCTAGGTGGGCTAAAATACTCTCCTAATTCTTCTTTACAATTATATACCGCCCTAGTAGGTAAAATTCTAAAGCTAATGCCCTTACCTAGAGAGAATAGGACGTGGAACTATAGGATAAGCTAAAGGCTTAGCACTAGATATATGCCCTCCTCCGCCCCAAACAGCTTAACCTATATATCCTTAAGGAACTAAGCTCCGAACTAAATAAGCTGGCGCCTATAGAAGGAAAGATCCTAGATAAACTAATAGGACCAATTAACCGCATTTTAATCGCGAACTGTATAGCCAAATCCCTAAAAGCCCTCCGCGACTAAGCTATAAAAGGCAACCCTAATTTAGAAATAGAAGACGGACTGCTCTTATACTAAAAACGGCTTATAGTTCTAGACATTAACAACCTATAAATAGAGCTAATCCGTAAAGCCCACTATTAAATCTTTATAGCGCACCCTGGTTAAGATAAGACCCACCAACTACTAGCGCCTCACTACTACTGGCGAGGGCTTCTGTCCAACATAGAACAATTTATTAGGAATTATTATCCTTATAAATGGGTAGATACCCCCAGGAATTGAACCCCTAGATAGTTATAACCACTACCAGTTTCTAAACGCCCTTAGCAGTATATTATAATAGACTTTAAATTATTCCCAAAGGACAAATATGGCTACGATATGGCCTTTATAGTAGTTAACTAACTAAGTAAGTAAGCTATTTCTCTCCCCTGCTTTAAGACTATAACTACAAAAGATATAGCCCGTATATATGTTAACAATATTTACCAAATCCATAGTACTCCTAAGTTAATTGTCTCTAACTATAGACCCTAATTTATATTAGACTTCTAGGACAAATTCTGTTGTATCCTTAGGATTAAGATTAAGCTCTCTACTATATTCTACCCTTAGACCGACGGCTAAACCAAGATTATAAACTAATACCTTAACTAGCAACTTCGCCCCTTTATTAATTACTACTAGGATAACTGGTTAGAACTACTGCCTATAATAGACTACGCACAGCTTATACTCCCTTATAATAGTATACGAATATCACCATTTAAGTTACTCTATGGATATAAGCCACGAACATCCTTTAATTGGAATAGACCTATAGGACCTATAACAGCCCGCGAACGCCTTAGCTATAAAGAGGCCTAGATATTTGCCAAGAGAATACACGGAGCCTAGGAGACTGCCTAAGTAATTATAAAAAAGGCATAAGAGAAGAAAGAGGCCGACGTAAACCAACACTGTTATAAGGCAGACTTCTACATAGGAGATAAGGTATGGGTGTTAATAAAGAACTAGAAGACCTAGAGGCCAAGCCGCAAGCTAGACTACCAAATGGCTGGCCCCTATAAAATCCCTAAGAAAGTAGGGCACTCTTTTAAGGTTAAGCTACTAGAGTTAATAAAGATCCACCCTGTCTTCTCTTTAGACTGACTATAGAAGGCCGCAGATAACCTATTACCTAGACAGTATAACGACCCCCTACTGCCAATCTAGATTGCAGAGGATAAGGAATAGGAAGTTAAAGAGATCTTAGCAGTTAAAAAGGACCGTGGTACCTTAAAATACCATATAAGCTAGGTAGGTTATAATAAAGATCTAGAATAGTACCCCATATCCAATTTTAAGTACTCTCCCTATAAGCTATAAGATTTCCACCTAGCCTACCTAAACCTCCCTAGACTACTACGCAAATTAGACAGCTAGATTACATGCTAGGAAGAGGGGCTAGATAACTATAATAATTTAAATAATAATAAAGAACTTAGACAAAGCCTAAGGGCAGGCTTTTTTGGGAGGGGGGGTAATATAACGGTGCTAGAGCGTATTACCTACTACTTTGCCGTTTCCTAGGCAATCTAAGGCAATCTACGGCAATTCACAGCAATTTGCCGTTTTCTAGGCAATCTACTAAATCTTGCTATATTCTGCCAAGTTGCTATTAGCTCGCTTGCTACTAGCGCCTTAACGGCCTTTTATATTTTGCCAGTCTCTACCAGTCTTCTCCTTCTCCTTAGCTTAGTATTCTTATATAGTAGCAATCTATAAGCTTTAGTTTAGAAGTATTTATATAAGCCCATTACAATAAAGGCCCTACACATTATATACCCTTAATATTTACTATATAATAATAACTCTTTAATTAACGTCTGATATAGATCCTACTAGCCTACGCAAACTACTCCATTATAGGGAAAACTTATAATTTATATAAAGAAAACCCTGTAGTTGGGGGAGGAAAAACCCTATAAGCTACTTTAGTAGGATAAAAAACCCTAATTTGCTGTATCTGTCCGTAACAGCGGCCCTATAGGCCTATAGCTACGTCCTATCCTCCTTAGATATTTGAACTCCTTAGGAACTACTGCTTCCTTCTCTAGCTTATCTAAAGCCGGGGTTTACTACGTCCTAGCTAAGCCTTGCTAATTAATTGCTGTGTCTTATTATCTTATTATTTCCTATATCTTAGCCATCCCCTATATGCTATCTCTTGTTAACCATTGCTATATACGCCATACCTCCCCCCCTAGGGCCTATTAAAGGCGTAAGGGGGACTTATCTATTAACCACTATAATACTAAAGCAAGCGGGATATATTATGTGCTTTAGGTATTTTTTATGCCTAGGCCCCAGCTAGGCCCTTTCTAAGGGTCACCACTCCCTTAAAAGGAGATAAGGAAAACTGTGGGTCGCAATCCAGGCTGCTAGGTATTTAGTAGTTAACAACGAGTAACCGCACGCTCCGATCGCCCTGGGGGTTAGGAGGGGCGTATATTTGCTCATTTGTTCGCTCGCTCGCAGCCACTCATTCGTCGATATAAGAGGTCGTCAATGCTTTCTATTAGGGGTCGGGGGATACTATCAAATGCTGTATATCCATGTTGGATCGCATAGGTGCCTTAATAGGAGAGCAGCGTGGCAGCTGTTATCGTAAAGGGGTACCAACAGTAGTGGTTTTTAAGATCTCACCATCCCATGTAAAAACTTTTCACCACTGCCCCAACGCTTATAACCACCATTAGGTCCTATCGCACGCTATATAACGTCTCTACGTTGGCTCTAAGTCTAAACCTTAAAGACCTAGGTTCGTAGCCGTCACTATATGCAGGTGCAGAGTCCGATTTCGACGGCCAATATTTACTATATACGTAGGTAAGTAAAACTAGTATAGCAGTCTTAAAACTATTAGGGCCCTACGGAATAGGAGACCGCTTATTTATAGACTTAGTAGGCTAGCCTTCTATCTCCTATACCGCTAAGATCTTAGTACTAAGCTATTTTTAAACTTTAGTAGGCGTTTAGTATAGTATAATATACGCCTAATTAAAAGCATTACTAAGGACTATAAGGTGGCCCTCTTATATAACTTATAGTAGGATTAGGTTATAAAGGCCTTTTAGTATATTAGCGTCTTCTTAAAAAAGAAGACCTATATTAGGCGAAGCGCTAGCGCTAAAACAGTAGAGCTAAAGGGGGTTAGTATGGACTACAGCAAAGCACCTAGTTTTTAAGCTAGATAGCAGAGCTTATATAGCTAAAGCCTTTTTTTACCTAAAGGACCGTCCTAAAAAATATTTACTCTATACTTCTATATTAGTAATATAGAGGCATTGCTTAATAGTATCCGCTTATTAATATCTTGGTATCCATATTTGCCAGTAAGCTTAGGGTGGTTTTGGATAGTGCAAATAAGCAAGTATAAAACATTCTTTATCCAATAGAAAATGTATATAATATTACAATTAATAAGGATAAAGTGCCTTGTACGGGGCTTTTCTACCTAAACTAAGTGGAATTTAGCAGAATTCGGTGGACTTAGTAGGCAGAATTTGGCAGATATTGCAGATATTGCGGATATTACAGTAGGAACATGTCCCTATATACCTCTCCCCTTAACTATATAATAGCTAAATACTTAAAGAAAAATCCCCTATCCTTTTTATAGTTTTTCTCTAATGCCAATTCTTTAAATACTTTATTTTCTTAAGAGTTTTAGGATCTATCTATATTCTCTCCCATAATACTATACAATGTCCTTCTAAAAAGGCTTTTTCTAGCTTATTGCTTATTGCTAGAATTAAAAGAATTTTAATTGCTGTAAGCGAGAGCCGTGGCTAGCGCTTTTATTGCTATTCTTAAGACCATTATTAAAGCATAGTTATTAAAATCTTATACGGCGTTTTAGAGATAAAGTCCTTATACTCATCCTAACTTTTTAGTTAAAATATTATACTATTAAGATCCTTGGCAATTTTATTAAACTTATTAAGGTCTTAAGCTAGAGCTAGCTTTTTATATAATAATATACTTTTAGGTATAGAACTTTTGTTCTAATATCTTTTCTAAAGCTTTTTAACGTTGTTAAGTATAGGCTTACGCCACTTTTTCTTTTAAACCTACTTAATATATCTTATATAGTGGGCTAGATAAAGAATAAGTATAGCAGCATAAAGGGACAAGTTATTTATTTTATAGTAATACCTATTAAAGATATTCTAAGCATTTCTAATGCGTTTACAGAACTCCTTATTAGATATATACTCTTTTTAATTATATAATATTAGCTAAATTAAAAAATAAAAGGAGAAAATAAACTAACTTAGGATTTATTAAAGTGCTTAATTATAACGTTTATTATAAAGAGTATATTCTTAAGCGTTACTTCGTGTCCTTGGCATTTTAGGGTTGCCTAGTAAAATATTTAAAGAAAACTTTTTATTATATAAAGCGCCTCCTAGTCCTTTAGACTAAGATAGTCCTTTTTAAGTATATTAAGGTTATACTTAGTATACGTATTAATAGCAGACTCTTTCTAAATTGCTATGCTAAGTATAAAATACTAGCTATTCCATCTTATACGGTTATTAAGTAGAATTCTTCTCCCTGTAAGACTTTTAAACTCCCTTATATAACTAGCTAAGCTATGGGCATATATAGTAATGTTATAAAGCTTTCTAAGTACGCCAAGTTTTTAAAACGTATTGCCCTTTTCTTTCTCCTTTTTAGATCTAAATCTAAATCTTTTTCTTTATATAACTTAATATTATTAAGACTAATTAAGTTTTTAAAGAGGAAAGCCTATATAGCAAGGTTTAGAATATAACCCTAATAGTAAATCTATTAGTAGGCAGAATTCTATTTAATTCCCTCTTCCTAAAGAAGCCAGTCGCTTATTATATAATAGAGCTTATTATTTATAGTATGGTTATTAGATATAACGGCACCTAGCTTTTATATAATCTTATAGTCTTTAAGGACTAAAAGGAGAGTATTTTATTGCTTATTTCTGCTATAAAAGGCTACTGTATAAAGGCCAAGGAGAGAGTTTATAAGCCTTTTTTAGCTATTAATAAAATAGCCACAAATTATAAAGATAAGGTAATTATTTAGAGAGGTCTAGATATTAACAAAGAGATAAATACTTATTAGTATAGACTGCAGCCTCTTTTATATAATATCCTTTTATAATAGCCATAAGTTATAAATCTTTTTACTAAGTGCTAAATAGGCTATAGTTATATAGCCGTCCATTTTAGGATTAATTAACTATAAAAGAATATAGAACTCCGGCCACTTAACTATCTAAAATAGTAGGTTTTATATAATAATTAATATAATAAGGGCCTTATTAATAACTTCCTTATTTAAAACCGCTTAAAGTACTTCTAAATCTAGCTCTTTATCTTATTTTAAGGTAACGCTTTAAGGTAAAGATCTTTTAATTAATTCTATATTGCTTCTTTTATATAACTAGTTTTAGGCTTAACCGTAATGCTATGTTTTTACACCAAGTGGTTTTAGAAGTTAGAGGTTAACTATATAGCGTATAACTCTATGTAGTGTTTACAATAGAATAAAAGATAGGCATTTTTATTTTATACGGACTTATTACTGCTTAGTAGACGGATATACTCCTATATTAAAAAAGCTAAGCAACCTCTTATATATTTTAATTTAGAGGTATTAATAGAGTTAAGAGCTTCTAATTCCACTTCTAAAGCTATATTTATACGGTAATAAGGAAGAAGAAGGCGACTGAAAATTTATTTAGGGTATGCTAAGACTTATCGCGATAAGGATATCCATTCCGTCTTATCGCGATAAGGTTTATCCAAAACCACCCTAAGTAAGCTTGCCATATAATGTTAAGTAGAGATTGTCCCAATTAATAGGAAAGATATAGCCGTAGTTCTAATTAGCTAGAGGAGGCTCTCGCGATATAGAATTATCTTAATCGCCCAATTCGGTATTATTGTCGGTTAGAAGAAGGGAAGAAGCAGTTAATTCACGAGGCCTACGCAGTACTAAAGGACGCGTAAATAAAGTTAATAAGGAAGAGGTAGAGGAAGAAGTAGAGAAAGAAGTAGAGAAAGAAGCAGAGGAAGAAGTAGAGAAAGAAGCAGAGAAAGAAGCTCTGCTACCTTACTAGGGCGTAAAATATAATATACTTTGCATTATTTATAGGTAATAAAAAGGTTCGTTTTAATATTAGGGAATAAGTTTACACGCGTAGTAAAGATATTGGGAAAAATGCTTATTTACTATGGCTAAGCGAGAGATTCCTAAGGGTTAGCCAACTAGATCTTAGCCAAAGATCTAAATTCTACCAAAGGCTTTAAAACACCACTAAATCTTCCTTTCCTTACTACCAAGGCAGCGAGCTGTCAGCTCGCTGTAGTTTTATCACTAACTATTGACTAACTATAACTACCCTATACGCAGACTAACTGCTAGCTGACTGCTTACGTTATTAGCTTCTTAGCAGCTACGCTGCTAGCGTCGCTGGCTATTAGACACACTGCGATCTTATAGTTATATAGTCGGCACTCTACTACCTTATTAGCTTCCTTTTATAAGAATACCTCTAGGTTTTTATAATGGTATATTAGTACTTTTATAGCAGGGTTAGTATGCTTCTTTAGTGCTAAGGCCTTTTTAATACCGGCTATTATAATAGCAAAGATTATATATTTAGGTTTTCTGGCGAGTTATATAAATAGGGTATCTCTAATTATATAGATATTTAAGGTATTAGGTAGGCTTAAATCGTCCTTAGTTTCTTATATAGTTTTTTATTTAGCTTTAGGTTTAGTATTAGATATAGAGTTGGTATTAGATTTAGCTTTGGGCTCTTTAAGTATCCTTTTATAGTAGAATACCAGTTCTTCTAGTACTTTTTTATATTAAGCTTAAGCTTCTACTTAGTTTGGAGTAGTATAGTAATTAAGATCGGTTTATATGGTTTAGTATAGTTTCTACGTCCTTAGTAGATGGCGGAAATCTTATATTAGTGGAATTTAGTGGAATTCTTAGGTATAGGGTAGATATTAGTAGAAATTCTTAACCGATAAATTCTGGTGGATTTTTTAGGTTCTAGTTTTAGGTCTAAGTAATAAGTTATAAGGCACTTCTGCTTATAATAGGAGGCAGTAAATAAAAGCTTAAGGTTGTTTTAATTAATAATTACCTTATATAGGTTTATTTAGGGTTATTTAAGAATTACTAAGTAACCTAGGGTTGTAATAAAAAGCCTAATTTGTTCTTTATAGTTTAGGTATTAGAGTCTTAAGAATATTATTGTAACGGGACTAGCCTAGTTACAGTAGGAATGTCTTAGTAAAACACTTGACAGATAAAGTCCGACGCTTTGACCAAATTCTGCCAAATTCTGCTAGCTTGATCGACTTCTGCCAAGTTCTAACAGATTAATCGAATTACCGAAGTCCGTTGAAGACCGCGCGTGTACGTGCGCACGCATTGACCACCAAGACCCCTGACTATTTAATTATAGGGCTCTCCCATAATTCCTTTCTCTTCTTTACGCAACGTCTTGTTTTCCGCAAGAGCTATATACCCTTAGATTTAAATAGAATTTATATTATTCCTTTAAATCTTCCTTAAAGCCTCTTCGCGCCCTTATATTACGTTACGTTAATACCACTATCCTCAAAATGGCAAACGAACTTGAATCCGCTACGTCAACTATTATGGCCCTAGTTAGGGAATAAATGACTATAATGCAACAGTCCTTTATAGATGCCTTGGCCCAGCAACGAGCTATACTAGAAGCCCAGTATTAGCAATTAATTAAAGCAATACACAAAGAACTCTACAACGCTAAAGTATTCGCGTTAGAAACCCTAACAGCAACACCTGTAAACGAGATCGAGATAACTGTATGCAAACCTAGCCTGTTAAATGCGAACCCTAAACTAGTAACGGTAGCTTAACCTATACCTATAACAAACCTAGTACCTACTATAAAATTAGAAAAGCTTCCTAACCCTCTAATATTTAATGGAAATTAAAATAACCTGCGCCCCTTTGTAACTAAGCTCCGTCTTAAACTTTTAATAAACTATAACTAATACCCTACCAAAGCTAGCAAGATTAGCTATAGAATGTCTTATTTAAACAAAGATGCTGCATGAACTATGGACCTATTCTTCCGTAATAGCACCTTTATTAATTTTAAAACCTTCGTCTCTCTGTTAGAACGAACATATAATAACGCCAGCCGCGAATACACCGCTGTTACTAAACTTAAAAACCTATAATAACGGAACCGAGAATTTACTAGCTTCTTTTCGGAATTTTTAGGCCTTATTGGCGAACTGGATTGGAATAAAGCCGCTAAAGTTACTGCTCTTTAACGAGCTATTTTGGATAAAATTAGAGCATAGTTAGTAGGTAGGGAACTACTAAAGGACCTACCCAAATTTGCTATAATATGTTAACGAATTAATAAAGACCTTTAATATAATAAATAGACTCGTTCCCTAAAGCCAACCACACCTTGTGTTTAAGACTCTATAAAACTGATATATACCTTAAAACGCGACCCTTCTCTAAAACCTATATATAACCCTATGGACCTTGACGCTACTTGATCCTACGCACCCTTAGGAACTAACGAACAAAGAACTCAAGCCACAAATAAAGAATGCTTTGGATATAGTAGAAAAGGATATATCTAAAGGAATTGCCGAACTTACCCTTTTAAAAAAGTCCGCCGTAGTTCCTCCCGGTCTTTAAATCGCACTTATTCTTTAAGCTATACTCGCTCTTTAACTTATACTTGTTCTATAAATTATACCTAATTACCACGAAGCACTTTACCTTTGGTTAACTTGGAAAACGAATTATCCTAGGGCCAAGTCGCGCCTTAGGATAAGAAGTGGAAGAGTATAAGTATCTAGGCTCTTTTAGCGCTGATATATAATATAACTCCCTTAATATACTTGGCGAAATTTAAATACTTAGAAAATAGAAGGAAGTATAAATCCTTATAGACAGCAAAGCCACTAGTATAGGCTTTATTAATATAAACTACGCAAAAACCTAACACCTAAATTTAAAGAAACTCGATAAGCCCTAAGGCCTATAAGGCTTTAATGGCAAACCCTTAATATATGGTGAATTAATGTACTACGCTTTTGTGAAAATGCGGATGGGTGAATACCTTAAATATATTTCCCTATTTATAACACCCCTAAAGCAATATAAGATAATACTTGGATATGGATAGCTAAAACAATATAACCCTTTAATTAGCTGGGTTAAAGAAACACTAAAGTTCTATATAACCTACTGCTAAAGTTATTACTTAAAACACTACCTGCCCTATAAACATGTATAAGATTATTTAAATTTGATATAATATAAACTACCCCTACCACGGACCCTGAACCAAAACAATAAGGCTATGACTGCCGATTGTAATAAAAAATGCAAAGACGTTATACCAAAACCTCTTAAAATTCGTATAATACAAGCCGCACCTTTTGTTTCGTTAGCACGAAAACGAGACCACGAAATCTTTGCTATAACTATGGAAGATATTAAAAAAGCACTAGAACCAAAGCAATATATTAACCCTTAATCTCTTATGCCTAAAGAGTACCATGATCTAATTAATAAGTTTAAAAGAAGATTCGCAGACCAACTACCCCCGTATTGGGATGCACATGATTTTAAGATAGAACTTAAACCTAGTATAACACCAAAGTTTGGTCCGCTATATGGTATATTATAAGAAGAACTGCTTATAATATAATAGTACCTCAATAAGTATCTAGAAAAAGGATTTATTCGCCCTAGTTAATCTCTATTCGCCTTACCTATACTATTTATTAAAAAGCTAGGAGGAGGCTTAAGATTCTGTATTAACTATTAAGCTCTAAATATAATTATAATTTAAAACCGATATCCTATTCCCCTAATTTAAGAAACGCTCGACCGCTTATTAAAGGCACGGTACTTTATAAAGCTTAATATAGTCGCTGCCTTTAACCAAATCCGTGTCTGTGAAGGAGATAAGAAGTACATAGCTTTCCGTATATAATGGGGACTCTTTAAATACCTAGTAATGCCATTTAGTATAAAGAATGGTCCTAGTACGTTCTAGCAATATATTAATAATACGCTTTGTGAATTCCTTAATGTATTTGTTACCGCGTATATTAATAATATCTTAATCTACTTGTCTTTGCTTTCTAAACACCAGAAGCATATCTAAATGGTCCTTAAATGCCTGCAAGATGTGGGTTTATAATGCGATATTAAGAAATATAAGTTCTATATATCTGAAGTTACGTACCTAGGCCTGGTTATATCCCATAATGGAATTAAAATGGACCCTAAGAAGGTCGCTGCGGTTGTAAACTAGGAAAGCCCTAGTAATATATAAGACATTTAAGAATTTCTAGGATTTACAAATTTCTATTATTGATTTATTAATCAGTTTTTGAAAATTGCCTAACTATTGGTAAACCTAATAAGGAAGAACATGAAATTTAAATGGACTACTAGATGTAAATAAGCTTTTAATGACTTAAAATAACGTTTTATAACCGCTCTAATTCTTGCCCACTTTGACCCTGACCTTAAATATGTTGTTAAAATAGACTTGTCTAATCATGCCCTAGGGGGAGTGTTATTGCAATACAATAAGAACGGTAAACTGCGCCTAGTAGCCTTTCTCTTCTAAAAGCTCGCCCCTGCCGAATCGAACTATAAGATATATGATAAGGAATTACTTGCAATTGTTAGATACTTTAAACAATGGCGCCCAGAACTTAAAGGATTGTTGTTTCTAATACGCGTGTTAACGGACCACAAAAACCTGCAGTACTTTATAACTATAAAGTAGCTAACGCAGCGCTAAATTCGTTGGGCCGAATACCTCTTACAATTTAACTTTAAGATTATGTACTAACCGGGTAAACTTAATTAGAAGCCTAACGTATTAATATAACAATTATAAGACTTACCTACGAATGCTTTAGACAAACGGATTATAAATTAATTACGGATTTTATTACCCCCTAAACGTTTTAAAAAACTACGTCCTATGTTCCTAGATATGGAACTTAATAGAAATGAATTAGAAGTTAATAAATAGGAAATAGAAATTAATAAGCTAATGGAATACAAATACAAGAACAATATATGGATAATAGATATAATAAAAGCAATTTAAACAGGAAAATGATAGCATAAGGATATTATACTTACTAAATATAAAATTCAAAAAGATCGATTGTACTATTAATAGAAGATGGTAGTTCCGAATTCCAAACCTTTATAATTTAAGATACTTGGATTTATACACAACTCCCCTATAGCAGGGCATCCTGGCCATGTGAAGACTTATGAGATTGTTTAATAAGTATACTACTGGCCTACGATGTACGACTACGTACAAAAATACGTTCGAGCATACAGGATGTACGTGCGTGGAAAGACCTCTTATGTAAAGAAGTAAGGAGTACTTTAACTACTACTAATTCTAATGCAAAGATGGCGCGATATCTTGATTAACTTTATAGTCGACTTGCCTAATAGTAATAGGTTTATAAATGTTATGGTAGTCGTTAACCATCTTATAAAAATGCAACATATAATCCCCATAGACTTAATTAATGCGATATTAGTAGCCGAATGTTTTATTAAGCATATCTTTAAGCTATACGGACTTCCTAACTTGATAATATCTAACTATAGAAGCTAGTTTGTTTTAGACTTCTAGCAAGCTCTATATAAACAATTAAGCATTTAAATATAACTCTTAACTGCATTTTATCTAGAGATAGATAGTTAAACCGAAATTATAAACGCGATTATGGAACAATACTTATAAATATACTACTCCTACCTACAAGATAACTGGGAAAAGTGGCTACCTTTAGCTAAGTTTACTGCGAATAATATAATAAATATATTAACAGGCGTAACGCCGTTCTACGTGACCTATGGACAAGACCCCTAACTTAGATTCAAACTATGATCTAAAATTAACACAATAGGACCCACAATTAAACGGATTTAGTTAATTAACGCGCATAACTTCGCTAATTAAATAAAGCAGTTAACGGAACTATTACAAAGTGAATTAACGTACGCTTAAACGGTATAGGAATAGCATACGAATAAAGGACGAGCTCCCGCATAGGACTTTAAGGAAGATAACATAGTTTACCTAAATACATAAAACCTAAAGACTTAACGGCCCTTAAAGAAACTTAATTGGAAATTTGCGGGCCTATACCAAATTAAGAAGAAATTGAGCCTATATACTTATAAGCTCGAACTACCGACTGAGATAAAAATACATTTAATGTTCTATGTAAGCTTACTACAACCCTTAAAAGACGAACCTATAACCCGCGAAGTGCTGCCGCCACCTCCCGTAATTGTTGACAATAGTAACAGTTCTTACTTTATTGACTTAATTAATGATATACGATAGAAAACACAATCTAAAAGATTTAAACTTCTTATTAAGTGGGAAGGATATGAAACACGAACCTAGGAACTTTATAAGCAAATTAAAATTAATACGCCTTCTCTGGTAAAAGAATTCCACAAAGACCATCCTTTGCGGCCTGCTCTAGCTAGATGGACACGATATAAAGGCAAACGACTGCTACCTAACACAAATATACGAAATACGACAGTAGGAAGCTTAAACTCAAAAAGAACTCAAAAAACATTACGATATTTGTGACACGGTCACGTAATACGCAAGATATTAAGGAACTTTAACTAACAGTTAAAGTTGTCTAATTAGTCAAATTCGCCTTGCCAAGACCTACTGTAAAGATATTAGTTTGGCTTACCGCCCTAAACTAAGCTAATAGCGATTTTCTATACTGGGTATGGAAAATCCTAATTAGTCCATTTAACAATTAAAACCGGCAAAACTCTATACCGCTACCCGACGTAAAATATATAATATAATAAAAATAAATTCTTAACCAAATTGAATTGTTTTTGGACCTTCGGCTAAAGGGGAGGGTACTATAACGGGACTAGCCCAGTTATAGTAGGAATGTCTCGGTAAAACACTTAACAGATAAAGTCTGACGCTTTAACCAAATTCTGCCAAATTCTGCTAGCTTAATTAACTTCTGCTAAGTTCTAACAGATCAATCGAATTACTAAAGTCCGTTAAAGACCGCGCGTATATATGCGTATGTATCGACCACCAAGACCCCTAACTATTTAATTACAGGGCTCTCCCATAATTCCTTTCTCTTCTTTACGCAACGTCTTGTTCTCCGCAAGAGCTATATACCCTTAGATTTAAATAGAATTTATATTGTTCCTTTGAATCTTCCTTAAAGCCTCTTCGCGCCCTTACAATTATATAGGTAATACGGCCTAAGATAATGCGTTTACTATTAAATCTAAATATATTAATATGTTAGTTAAGGGGGGTTAGGATAAAACTATTATCTTATACAAAAATCTTATTAATAAATCCTATGCTACTAGCTCCTATATTAATTAGGACTTAAGTATTAACCTATTAATTATTCTGCTAAAAATAATAGTTAACGGTTATGCTATAATTTTAGGAGTTAGGGTTTATAATATTTAAAGTATTTAACGAAATTTTAAGGTAGAGCCGTTCTAGAGAGCGACTTAACTTAAAAACCTTCCTTTTAGAGATAATTAGGGCGGAGTTCTTATAGCATATTAGTTATAGCATTGTTCTTATAAATGGTGCTTATTAAAAGATAAGTTAGGACTAGATAATAATTAGGGTTAGTAAACAGGGCTTACTTAAAGCGACCGGTTACTTATATTAGTTATTCGTTTATATATTTAGGATAGCGGTATACTGTCTATACTAGTTATTTATATATATATTTGGGAATAAAAAGGAGCTCTTGCTACACCTGGCCTAAAAAGACTAAAACCAACTAAAAGAACCCTAAAAAAACTCCCAGAGAACCCCCTAAGATATATGCATCACAGGGGAGGCATACGTTAAATAACAGTAGTTCGCACTCGCGCTTGACCGCCAGAACTACGCCTAGCAATAGCCCTCCACAATAAAGATGGGCGAATACCACACTATAAAGCGGAAATACCTCTATTAAGAACGCATCTAACAAAATATAAAGCCTATTAGACGCGTCTAGTATCTAGAATTATAGGGGAGTAACTATTAGCTATAATAAACTAATGCAGCTAGTAAAATGGCTCCGCCGGTCTAGCCAACCTTAGGCGCCCCTTTAGCAAACCCTTAATTAAATCCTCTAACGGCTAAGTAAAATTAAAAATAACAAAATCCCCCTTTACTGGCAAACCGCACCTAGGCCGCTATAGCTGCGCTTTTACAGTATAGGGAACCTACCTCCTTTAAGACAATAACTGGGTATATAATTATAATATAACTAAATATAGAAAAAGCAGAGGGGCTAAGGGGATAATTAGAAATAGATATCCTTATAGAGATTTACAAAGAGGTCTATAATACTATTATAGTCTAACACCTTAGGAGCGGAGATATTAGAGTTACCCTAAAGGACTAATAGGTAAAGGAATAAGCTATAAGGGTAGGGGATAGGCTAGGAGAACGCATTAGTATAAAAGTACTCTGTAAAGATTACCTAGTTAAAGTTCTAGCGGTTTCTATAAGCCTTAAAGTAGAAAAGGCTAGGTAGACAACACAGTAACTATATAAGAGATAGTAAAATAAACGGAACGCCTTATACTAGGTCTTAAGATTACCTAAATCTAATAGCTTTAATAGGAAAATGTAAACTAAGTATATAATAAGAATAATAAGAGGATATAAGGGTCGCTAAAGACTTGCTAGGGAGACGCTAGTTAAATGCATAGCTCTCTTATTATTAGCATATATACGCTAGGAATATAAAAACTCCTTATCTAAAAAGGAATAATTATAAATGGCCTTATATACAATATAAGGCTCTATAACTATAGACTATGCCTAAAATAATGCTATTGCTATATATAATAGGGACATACCCAATCCATATACGTAGTATAGGTATGCTGCGGCCACTATATAGGCCCTTATAATATAAGACACTGCCTAAATTAAGACTAAATAAAATACGCAAACTACTACTAAAACACACACAAGGTATAGGAGAGAGAAGACTGTATTAAATATAGAAAATGGAAGGTAAGGGCTTAACAGCTATGGGATTAACTATATACTAGGTTATATAAATAAAAATAATAGGCAATAAGCTAGGGGGACTCAGGTGCCTTCCTAGCATTTCCTACCTTTAATACTGGGGGGCTAGGCTAGTTATCCTAAGCCTTAACAGGCTAGAAGTAATGCTACGCAATATTACTAAACTAAATAGGGATATAAGGATTATAAGGGACATAAGAGAGAGGACGCCCTATAGGAAGACCCCTATAGATATCTATAGTAAGCTTAAAACCAGGATAATTAAGAATTAGACTTAACATAGCAAATATAACATTTGCAGCCAACCTATAAAGGGCATATAGCCGGCCAGTAAGATTAGGGAAAGAACTAGAAATAATAATAGATTTAGATATAAAAGCACTAGTAAAAATACAAGATATAGAAATAAAAAGCTCTATATAAAATAAGTAGTAACTAGGGTGCAGATATAAGAGACAAAAGTTCTAAAAATCCTAGAGAAAGTAGAAATAGAAGAAGTAAGGAATAAAGAAGAGATAAAGGACCTCCACTAGGGGTCCGCCACTTATCCATTATATAGTATAATTGCGGCAATATAAACCACTATCTTGTAAGGCCCCTACTAGACAGTCTAGACCTAGAAAAACACTATATCCTTGCCATATAAGAGCTGTATTATAATACTTATATATAATTAACATACTGCCCCTAAGGATTTCAGCTCCTATATAAACTAAAAGCAGCCATATACATATGCTTTATAATTAATAAGGTTATTAGTCTATCCTTATATTTATAGCAGACAGCTAACCTAGATATTATAGTTATAATAATCCAGACATATAAGGGACCGGTATAAATTATTAATATATATAACCTTAGGGTTAAAGGGGAGCCCATAAACAGAGAATATTATATTAGTAATAAGCCTATTAGAAACTAAAGGCTTAGAGTTTATCCTATTAGGAGATATAAACCTACATTACCTATAGTGGGGGGGTATCCATATCGCTGCTAAATAATAGATAGAGTGCCTACTAAGAGCTATAGATATCTAGGGCCTTAAACTGGCCACCCCCCTAAAAGTAATTATGCAATAAGGCACTATCAGAAATATAATTAACCTTATATTTATGGACAAAGGCCTATACTAGAGACTTAAAAGGTGCAACCCTAAAGAAGAATAGGCACTCGCCTTAGACTATATCCCTATCTAGATTTAGCTAGATTTAGATATTAAGGCGCAACTAAATAGTAAAAGATATATAATAAGGAAGCTTAAGATAGACAGTTTCCTTAATATAGTTAAATAACAACTTTAAGACCTAGAAGAAATCTACCTAATACCAAATAAGTAAGGCTTATTAGCTACCCCTAAGGAGATTAACTAAAGACTAGAAAGGATTTAGGCAGCAATTAAAAATAGGCCAGAAGAGCACTGCCTGGTCTTATAATTAGGCCTCTATATATAATATATATAGTCCATACAATATACAGTTCTTAATACTAGCTAATAATAAGCAAGAAGGAAATATATAAGCAGCCACAACCCTAAAGACGAGAGACGATATAAAGATACAAAAAACCAGTTAAAGAATACCCTAAAAAAAGAAGTAAGAAATAACTAGAGACGGTTTATAAATAAATATACTTCTAATTTAAGCCTCCCCTATAATAAGGGCCTTTAGGCTATAGTAAAATAAGTAAAGAAAAAGGCAGGGCGCCTAGTAGAAGACCTATACCTACCGCCCCTATAAAGAGTAGGGGAATTATAGGCCACTAATAACAATAATAAGAAGGCAAAGATCCTTATAGAAAGGTTCTTCCCCTAACTAGTTCTAGCTAACCTTAGTAATATTATAGGCAAAACACTAGTGACTTGCCTATGGGTTAACAGCAATATAATAATAGAGGAAATAGCTAGAACTATTAGCCGCCCTTTAAATAATATGGCATTAGGACCAGATGGGATTCTAAATAAGGTCTTAAAGACCTATAGACCACTTATAGCACCTTAGCTTATAGACGTAGCCAGAGTATGCTTTGCCATAGGCTACTACCTATAACTTGGTAGAGCTATAACGACAGTTATTTTATAAAAAGAAGGCAAAGCAGATTACTTAACCTTAGAAAGCTATCACCCTATTACCTTAGAAAATACCCTTAGCAAGATCTTAGAAAGGGTAATAGCGGACTATATAATAGATATAGCTAAGAAACACGCCTTATTACTATAAAGCCAAATAGGGGCAAGAAAGAACCGCTTAACACTATTAGTACTTACGCTACTCGCCACTACTATTAAATTTGCATAGGTAATATAAAGGGACTTTATAGTATTAATGCTTAGCCTAGATATTAGCGGTACCTATAATAATATACCCTATAAGCGCCTCCTATATATCCTTAAGATAAAGGGCTTCCTAGAATAGATTATATAATTTATTTAAGGGTTTATAGTGTAACAGTGCAGTGTGGGTAAATTGAATGAGCAACTTAATTCTAAATCTATGGAAATCAGGTGGTATATATACATAAAAGGTGTAGACAATAAGGGGTAATAGATTGAGTTATTTGACCGAGTCAGTGACCGAGTCGGTGAGCGAGTCAATATGCAGGCGAGTCAGATTGGCATTCTGGCGGTGTATGGGTAGTCGGTTACACACCCCCCCAGATTTGACGGTGTAGTCAAAGCTGTAGAAAATAAAATAAAGGTAAAAACTGTACCAAAAATAGGAAATTTAGATACAATTTTGAAGCGGCGAAGGGTAGGGCAATGGTGCTATACGCTTGACGTTGAATTTGG